>Ga0157376_10000064_pt1 | contig 86709 bp, 80 predicted proteins | sample M45metaG_FD_121801 | JGI IMG/M metagenome (GOLD analysis project Ga0157376, IMG submission 121801) | Miscanthus rhizosphere microbial communities from Kellogg Biological Station, Michigan, USA - M4-5 metaG | ecosystem: Host-associated > Plants > Roots > Rhizosphere > Soil | place: USA: Michigan...
ATTCGCGCGCATGCTTAATAAAAACAGCACTATTGTGTTTTGTGTTAAATATTATTTGTTTAATGCACAGCTCAACTAACTGTTTACGCTCATCAAGCGTAGGAAGTTCCATATCAATACGATGTTGAAAACGGCGCGCGAGCGCAGGATCAAGCTTCTCTGCATGATTAGTAGCAAAAATCACCAAAACATCACAACCTTGTCCCGTCAATGCCAAAAACTCATTCGTTACTTGCGCATGCAGTGAACTTGGATCTAAATTATTACGATTAATAAGAAATGAATCAGCTTCATCCACAAAAACTATAACTCCGCGCTTACTATTTCTTCCTAATGCCATAATCTCATGAAGATGTTCTACTCCCTTGCTGCTTTGTAAAAGTGCTCCGCCGGTGGTCGCTGCATAATACATACCTGCTCTATCAGCCAACATACGGGCAAATAATGATTTTCCAGTACCGGGAGGACCAACTAACAAGATATTGTCAAAAGTAACGTGATCGCCATTCGCAATACGTTTTAACGTAATTTTCGTACTGTGCACGATTTCTTTAAAACGCTTTTTAAGTTGAGGAGACATGATTATAGCAGGAGTTATATATCCAGATCGCCAACGCTTAAGACTATCTCTAAGCCCAACGTGCGAATCAGGAAGCAAAATAGTTGGTTTGGTCATGTTGCGTTCAAGTCGCTTAAAGCCTAATTTTACTCCGTACCATGTGCCAACTAAGGCGCCAAGCGTAAGAGAGGTGTATCCCGCTATGCGTAAGCCATTTTGAGCATTAAAAATACTTCCAATAATAGTGTTGGGAATATTATTCATATACTTATCCCGCGTTTTAGGATCCATAGCATCTACTCTATCTGCCCAATCTGCCCAAGCTTCTCCACCAGGAAATATGCGTAATATATTACGTCGCATTTCCTGAGCTTCTTTTTTATCAGCCAATCCTGAGTTAATCCCCTTCCAGGCAGCATTGGTTAGTATTTCAAGAGCTTGTTTAACATCTGCTCCTAATCCTTCTTGTTCTTTCTCATCAAACTTCACCATGCGGAGTAGACTCTGCCTTAATAGACGTGCTTGTTCTGGATCTGTAATACTGGCAAGCATTCCAGCTATAAGCATTTTTCCAAATTTTTGAGTTTGTTTTTCGTCTAAAAGTCCCGTTGTAAGACCTCGTCCCCATGCTTCTGTTTTTTTTTCATCTATTCCAAGCAACCAAGAGCCAGCAGAAGCTTGATTTTTTTTATCATCTTGATTTCTCGTTAAACCAACGTCCCGTGCCCTATCAGTCACAAACATTGTTCCGAGTTCTAGCGTTGCACCTAATGCATCACCTATCCCGCGAACTATTTGTTGCCGTGTCGATTGCAATTCCTGCCTACTATCATCATAAGGGGACTCAAATGTAAACTGCTCTAAAGAACACAGAATAGCTGAATGTTGCACTATGCACAAACAACTACTAATCAAATAAATTAACATTTTCATTTTTTTATTTAACAAAGATAATTGCATAGTGTTTGGTTTTTTAAAAAATAATAATACAATGCTTATAAAACTTGCATTACTATACAAGCAATATGCAAAAAAATAAATAGCACTCAGAAAGCACGTGATGTCAAAACAAAAAAAAAGACTCGATTTGATACTGCAAGAAAAGATGTCTGCGTATAGCCGCCAACAGATTCAAAGTTGGATTATGCAAGGGCGTGTAAAAGTTGATTCAATCGTGATCACCAAAGCTGGCACGCTTGTGGCTCCTGATGCAGATATTCACGTTGATATGCAAGAACCGCCGTATGTAAGTCGTGCGGGATTAAAACTTGCTGCAGCACTTGAAACATTCAACATTAATGTGCACGATTTAGTTGCGCTAGATGCAGGACTTTCAACCGGTGGATTTACTGATTGTTTATTGCAGCATGGTGCTGTACATGTGTATGGCGTTGATGTTGGGTATGGACAAGTGCATGAAAAAATTCGTCATGATGCACGCGTGACGGTGATGGAACGTACCAATCTACGCGAAGTACGTAATGTTGGACAACTCGTGGATATTGTAACGCTCGATCTTTCTTTTATTTCAGTCACCAAAGTTATGGAAGCTGTATGCGCAGTTTTAAAACCACATGGAAAATTGCTTGTACTGATTAAACCACAATTTGAAGCAGGAAAACATGCCGTTGGTAGAGGTGGCATTGTTACCAATCCTCAAGTACATGAACAAGTAATCACCACCGTAACACACGACATTTGCAATCGTGGGTTCACCTGTATTGGCGTTATTCCATCACCAATTTTAGGAACGCAGGGTAATAAAGAATTTGTCGCTTATTTTGAACGCAATCAAATGCCTTAATGTGTACGCACATGATCAGCATCAAATTTTTTGCGTTTTTCAAGTGCTTGCGCAATTGCTGCATCAATATGTTCTTGTGTAATAATCCCATTACCGCTGATACATGCTTTCTTACCAATTGCATGTACAAGATCTTTGATCTCTGCATGCGATAATCCTTGTGTGGCTTGTGCCATACTATCGATTAATGCTTCGGTAAATATTTTTTGTGCATGTTCAACAAACGCTGCGTCAAATTCATTTTTATTATACAGTACTGTGGTAGTATAGAGACGCACAAGTTCTAATCGTGTATTTAAGTCCGGCAATTCCATATCAATACGATCTTGGAAGCGACGATCCATAGCCTTATCCAGCACATGGCTGTGGTTGGTAGCAGCTACAATGATAACGCGATTGCTTCCATCTCCCGTCAATGCCAAGAAATGATTTAATACTTTATAATGTTCAGAGTCGACCGGCAATTGATCACGATTGACAAAAAGTGCATCCGCCTCGTCAATGAAAATAATAACTCCATACGCACTGCTATTTGCTAAAGCCATCATCTGATTTAAGTATGCAATACCTGCATCTTTTTGTAATAATGATGCTGCAGTGATCGGCATGAGATCCATGTTCGTTTTTTCAGCCAACAGTTGAACAAACAGTGTTTTACCTGTTCCTGGAGGACCAACTAATAACACGTTATCAAAGGTCATTTTTTTATGCGCTGAACGATGCTGTAATACATACGATGCTTTACGCACAATTTCATCTAAACGTTCTTTAATTAATGGATTAAATACCATGGCAATAGGTTTTGTTTTTCCTGCATACCATTGCTTTATGCGATCCCACCGTCCAACTTTTGCATACGCAAGAAGCACTTGTGGGCGCGGCTTGAATATATAATTTTCCAAAGCTTTAAAAATAAGTGGAACACCATAACTGACGGTTAATGTACATGCTATGCCTAATGCTACTGGCCCACTAATTTGTAATGCATTGCGCATGTTGAAAAATGAACCTATCGATTCAAGTGATAAACGTTGTAAAGCTGGGACAGCAAATTCTCTGTACTCACCTTCGAAAGCACTCACTCCTGCACCCAAGCCACGCCCGGCACTACCGCCTACCGTTTTACCTACAGTCTCGATATCATCAGCAAAGTCTTTCTGAGTTACCGAGTCCTTGACACTTGAAACCGCCGAGGAAATCACGCTTCCTATACCATTCTCTTTATCACTGATTCCATCTTTGGCACCAGCAATGACACCCTTAACCACTGCGGCCACACCTTTTTGCATCCCCTTAGTCCCGATACCCTCTGCTGTCCCCGCAAGATCGATTTTAACCGTAAGTGGCTCCTGAGCTGTATATGATAGTTGAGACATGCCAATGAACATCAGCCCATAAACTGCTTTTTTTAAGAAATGCATACGAAATTCCTCCAGAACTAATCCCTATAAATATGATCTATATTACATCAAAAACTATCATATTGTTTCAATTTGTCAATTGGTCCCTGGCAGGCAACAGTCGTTTAGCGAATCAAAAAGATGGATTTTTACTGATATTTTGCTATAAAAGATACATACATTCGTATATTAAGCGCCCGTAGCTCAATGGATAGAGTACCGGACTTCGAATCCGTAGGTTGCAAGTTCGAGTCTTGCCGGGCGCACCAGTCTACGCTTATCCGGGCGTGGTGCACTAGCGTGCACTACTTTCGGCTCGGCAAGCTACGCCTGGCTGGCGCCTCTTCATTATTATGAGGCACGGCTGGCTTGATTCTATACCTACTGGGCTCATACCACACAGTAATGTTACAACCTACGACAGCTACGCCTGGCTGGCGCCATTTAAGGATTTTATAAGCGTAGATTATCCGCCATAGTTCAAAACTTCTTTGTAATAGTCCGGCGAAGTTTGCCAAGTCGGTAGACGTGGATAAACGTAGTCGGATTATGCAGCGGGTGATGTAGTTGGTTGTGTACTATTTTTTTCCGCAACGATAAACGGCAACGATACACCACTATGACCGGTTGTTTTGTCCCCAAAACGGTGCGCAATTAATTGTTTGGTTGTATCAGTCATTGCATACCGGTATGCACGCGTAAAACGTTCTTCTTCGTGCAAAATTTTATCATACGGCAATGCAACAAATACATTATCTGATGCCCGCGCAACATTATCCGTTGCCTTAATCGTCAAAAATTTTTCATTCGCGCCGCTGGCAAGAGCTTCGCGAAATTCCTTAAGCGTACCCACTTTTATACCATTAACCTCGTTAATCGTCGCACCTGCGGTCAAAGTGCGTGTACGAAACAATTGCGAATCAGGAAAAATGTTGGTAATTATCAGCGCTGGTTCAGATTGATGTTTCATTTCAATATAGCGCGTCAAACCAGGAACATTATTGACTAACAACCGTATATGATCAGCCGACAGTTCCATAACCACCATGCCCGCAACCACTTCGTAATCGACCGGTTCGTATCCTGGATAAATTTTGCGTATCGCGGGTAGTTCACTTTGACTAAAGGTCACGGTAACTTCTTTTCTCGTTCCCTTACGATAGAGAACAAGGTGCACAGAATCGCCAATGGATAAACGGGAGACATAATCAACAATTGATTGTTTATCCTCGCTCCAAGGTACCGTCATTTCTCCATAAACATCTATGCCGTGACCATTAATTTCATAGAGCATATCGCCACGTTCAACACCCGCTTTGTACAGCGTGCTTCCTTTGACGATTTCAACCACATAACAACCACCTGGTTGCGGATTACCCAAAAGCTCGGTTAAATTTTCATCCGCATTGTTAAACAGCACTCCCAAAAAGGGCTTGCGTAATAATTTGACATGTTCCAGATCATTTTTAATATTTTTTACTATATTGATTGGTATGATATAACCAACATTTTGCGCTTCCGTCATACCCGCACTATTTACTCCCACGACCTGGCCCTTATTATTCAAAAGTGGACCTCCTGAATTGCCGGGATTAATTGCCGCACTCATTTGAATATAGCGCCCCTCAGTTCCACTAATAATCCCCGTAGTACTTTTGAGTGATTGTTGACCTAATGGATAGCCAAGCGCAAGCACTTCATCTGCGCGACGAATAGTATCTGAATCTCCCAACGGTAAAAACGGTACCGCTCCTAATGCTTCTCTTATAAGCGTAAGATGCTCTGGCGTAACACGGAGCAATGCAATATCATGATCGGGACTTAATCCAATAAGTTCAACGTCAATAATACGTTTACCTAATGACGGTATTTGTACCCATACTGCCGTTGCTTGATTAACCACATGTGCATTGGTAATCAAGGTACCTTGATCATCAATGAAAAAAGCGCTCCCAAAGCAGGTACGTTGATTAGGTGTTTTGAAAGGTAGCAATAAATTGATTTCTGCAATTTGTGCAAAAACTTGTACGACCGTATCTTTTGCCTTTCCTTGTACATTACGCCACATATCTTGTTGTGCCACAACCATAGTTGTTTGAATATTCGTATCTTTTTGTTCTTTTTTAAGCTGCTCTTCAAGGGTACGCACCATGTAATCAACATGTTGTTTTTGCAACCATAACCAATAACAACTTATACCTATACTACACAAAAACAGTGTAAAAAAAATGACGTGATACGATGAATAAGGACGTGTATACATAAGGATAGCCTTTAGAAAAAATATTCATTCCAACTCTTCAACTCTCGGCCAGTGTAGCGCAACGCGGGGATGTTGCCAAAAAAGATTGTATCAAGTACCATAAAATAACATCCTGTTATCTGTAATAAAGATTCAAAAACTAATGATTTATTATTGTGCAACTATAAAACGAATAAACACATAAGATGGAAAATAGTACTCCTACGCTTGAAAAAATCGTTGCTTTATGCAAACGACGCGGCTTTGTTTATCAGTCAGCAGAATTATATGGCGGCCTTAATGGTGTCTATGATTTTGGACCTATGGGCACGCTTTTGAAACAGAATATTAAACATGCTTGGCTGACTGCTTTGCGCACAATTGACAAGCAGATTGTGCTTTTGGATGGTGCCATTCTCGGGCCACAAGTTGTCTGGAAGGCATCGGGTCATATCGATAATTTCAACGATCCCATGGTCGATTGCTTGAACTGTAAAAAACGGTATCGCGCGGACGATGGTTCAGTCGATCTTGCAAAAGCATGTCCCCACTGTGGTAAAAAATCGTGGACTGACGTGCGTCAGTTTAATATGATGTTCAAAACACAGTTAGGAGCTGCCGCCGAAGAATCTGCCAGTGTTTATTTGCGTCCAGAAACCGCTCAAACAGTATTTGTTAATTTTAAAAACGTATGTGCAACTATGCGGGTGAAAATGCCTTTTGGAATTGCGCAAATTGGCAAAGCGTTTCGTAATGAAATCACACCAAAACAATTTTTATTTCGCATGCGTGAATTTGAGCAGATGGAGCTTGAATGGTTTTGCAAAGCAGAAAACGCACTTGGCGATTTCGATGATTGGTGCCAACAGCGACGTGATTTTTACACCCGCATCGGCATAACACCATCAAAAATACGTTTGCGTCCGCATGCACGTGACGAGCTTGCGCATTATTCGACACAATGCAGTGATGTTGAATATGAATTTCCCTTCGGCTGGAAAGAACTTGAAGGTATCGCTCATCGAGGTACGTTTGATCTAACGCAACATGCAGCCCATTCTGGAAAAGATGTTTCAGTCAATGATCCCGTCACGCAGCAATCGTATACTCCTACTGTTATTGAATGTTCGGTTGGCGTCGATAGATTATTTTTAACCTTATTATTTGATACATATTATGAAGATAATGTGGAAGGTGAACCGCGCACTGTATTGCGTTTAGCTCCCGTGCTCGCTCCTATTAAAGCCGCTTTTTTTCCATTAAGTAAAAAACTTAATGAACCAATGGAAGCCATTGCCCGTGCCTTGCGCATACGGGGACATTCGGTTGAATTTGATGAAAGTGGATCAATTGGTAAACGGTATCGTCGCCAAGATGAAGTAGGTACACCATTTTGCTTTACTTATGATTTTACCAGTCCAGAAGATCATTGCGTGACCGTTCGGCATCGCGATAGCACGCATCAGGAGCGTATTGCCATTGATGCCATTGAACGATTTATTGTCGATCATTGCGGTATGTCTGCTTGGCAATGAGAATACTGTAATACTATTGACCATGGATAGATGTTTGAGTAACTTTATGTTCAATAACATTCCCTATAGGATACAGTGTCATGGTTGCACGTAGTTTGGCACAATTTTCACCAGGTCGTATTATCGTTCTTTCTTTAGTCGGTATCATTGCCCTGGCCGCAACCGCACTTGCACTTCCTTGGGCACGTCTTGTACCGGTCTCTTTTATTGATCTGATTTTTACTGCCACATCTGCCTTATGTGTCACCGGATTATGGTCACGACCATTAACTGATTTCAGCACGTATGGTCATGGTGTCATTATGGTGCTCATGCAAATTGGTGGATTAGGTCTTATTACATTGACCATTTTTTTACTCTCACTGTTTACTGAATTGGGATTTACCATGCAACTCATGGTAGGAAAAATACTCGATCTTGAAACATGGCGTGGACTTAAACAGTTGTTGTTAATTACGGTTATCACGACCACGACAGTTGAATTAGTTGGCGTGCTATGCTTTTTCCCGACATTTGTACGTCTGCACTCCCCAGGATACGCACTCTTTTTATCACTTTTTCATGCTATCTCTTCTTTTTGCAATGCGGGCATCACGCTAACCAATGACAATCTTATTCCCTATCAAAATCATTACTTTTTTTTAACCATAACCGCATTACTTATTTTTGTGGGGGGCATAGGATTCTTTACCATTAATGAGTGCATCTATTATGTACAATCAACTAAAAAACGGCATTTTCTTTCATTGCATAGTAAGCTGGTGCTCTATGGTTCTTTCACCTTGCTGTGTACACATGCATGCATATTGTTATTCACAGAATACTACCATGCATTCGCTCATCTGGGCATTGTTCACCGTATTTTTTATGCTTTTTTTCACGCTATTGCATGGCGGAGTGCTGGCTTTTTTTGTTTAGCATTACATACATGGCATAGCGCAACGCTCTTTTTTGCCATGGGTATTGCTTTTATTGGATCCGCGCCATTATCAACCGGCAGTGGTATTAAGATTACAACATTCATGGTCTGGTTAAATACACTCAGAGCAACCATTTTTGGTACAACGTCCATTGATATGTATGGACGTCATGTCCCTGATGAACAAGTACACAAAGCCGCCACCATCGTAAGTCTTAGCGTATTATGGATCTTTTTAACCACGTTTTTATTGATGCTTATGCAAGAACAAGGAAGCTGCTATCAACTTTTTATAGAAGCTGTATCAGCTTTTACCAACCTTGGCATTGATCAAGGCATCACGCCGTTCCTTTCACCGTTGGGCAAAATAATTATTATTTTGAGTATGATTGCTGGCCGTGTTGGATCCTTGGTATTAGTGCTTGCAATTCTTGATTTTGCCTATAAACGCCGTCTTGAAAAAACCGGATTTTCTTATCCAGAAGAACGAGTTATGTTGGGATAAACAGTATAAGTATAAGGTTATACGTATGAAATTTTGCGTCATTGGACTTGGTCGTTTTGGCTATCAAGTCGCCACCACATTAAGTGATCATGGCATGGAAGTTATGGCAATCGATACGGACGAATCAATCGTTGCCTCAATTCGCGACACCGTTACGCAAGCAATTTGCGCACATATTACTGATGAAGCTTCGTTACGCGCTGTCGGCGTTGATGAGTTTGATACGGTTATTGTTGCCATGGGCGAGTTTGCAGAATCGATATTAATTACGGCACTGTTGAAAAAACGGCTGGAAATTCCCCGCGTTATTGCACGTGCCATGAATGATATTCATAAAGATGTCCTCATGCTTACGGGTGCTAATCATGTAACATTGCCCGAAAAAGAAATAGGGACACGTTTGGCTGATAGTTTGTCCTCGCCATTTACCGATCTCGTGCGCTTGACTGAAAATTTTTCGGTCAGCAAAATTATCACTCCCAAGCGCTTTGTAGGTAAAACCATCAAAGAACTTAAATTATATAGCACCTATAATGTTCATTGCATTGGCTTGCAGCAAGAAAATACAATTGTATCTATCGATCCCTTGTATGTGGTCAAGCTTGGCGATCGTTTAGTCATGTCAGGAACCAATGAAAACTTGGAACAGATCGTGAGTTTGTAAGGAGTATCGCACGTAGGAGCACGGTGAAAATAGTATTGCACAGTATAGTATATTGCCTATGCATCCAACTGAGTATGGGTAGTGCGCTGCAAGCTGCGGGTATGCTACGTTACATACAAACTCAATTGAACAAAATAGGAGATCAACAACAGTATCTTGATCATCAATTGATGGATGCTATTACTCCAACAGTTGATATAAATATCATAAAAAATTTAATTGAGCGCAAAGCAAATGTTTGTGCGAAAAATAATACCCAAGCAACAGCATTACATAAAAGTGTTCAGTACAGTCGTAAGGACTTAGCGGAGTTGCTTCTTGAGAAGAACGCAGAGATAGATGCACAAAACGCTAGCAGGTGGACAGCATTGCATACAAGCCTTATATATCCTCATGTAGGGACAATGGAATTACTTCTTGATAAAAAAGCTGATGTTTATAAACAAGATTATAATGGACAAACTCCTTTACATCTAGCATTATTGCTGTCTCATGAAAACAAAAAATTGGAAATATGTCGGCTACTCATCGATAGAGAATTGTTTTTCAGCCTCATTCAATCTACACTGTTCCCCAAAGAGCTGATAACCATGGTTATAAGTTATATAGGCCCTGTACCTAATACACAGTTGATTAATCAACAGGATAACGTAGGTAAAACGGCACTACATTATGCTATTGATTATGATGACGATGAGGTAATGCGTCTACTCCTTGAAAATAAGGCTGATCCTGCTCTAAAAACCAAGAGGGGTCGCACTGTTTTTGATCATCCCTTTTTTACTGCAAAAACCCTGCACGTTATGCAGAAATTTTTTCCAAAATTTCAACAAAGAAGTGTGTAATTATGTCAGAAGCAATGGAATTCTCTGACGGCGAGATCATGTCCCACGCGTGATCATTAATGATAGAACAAACACGCACCATGATTGTATCTCTTCTGCTTTCTTCACAACTGCGTTTAATCGTACACGCTGATCTGTAGAGATTCGTTTTTGAAGAAGCAAGGTGCATCCAGACAGTAAGAATTTTACCCTTACTATTGTGCTTGCATAAAGATCTCGCTCGGCATTTAATTGGTTTCTTAGAGTATGATTGAATTGCCTCTCGAGAGTGTTATAATCAGCTTCCAAAGCTATAACTCTTTTTTCTAATATTCTTTCTGCCAATTTGGCGTAGATGAAAAAAAGTGCTATAGGTAATCCAAAGGTCCCAACCCACATCGCACCTGTTTTCATAGTTTGTTTAAATGGTAACCACATCCTGATATTTTTCCACATATTCGGCATTTCTATCCCATGATGATAGAGAGGTACCACAAGGATAAATGTGATCAGCGTAAGCAATTTTTTATAATTCATAATTATACCTCCTCCTGAATAGGAGAGTCTTGCTGGGTGTGCGGTTGTTCACGTTGTTCCTGATTGTACCACATAAGATCCCACCCTTTTTTGGCCAAAAATATGCGTACAATGCCATCCATGCCGGTACGAAAGCCCACTCCCTCTTCCGGAATAAATCCATCTTTTATACTTTTTTTATTATAGTTTACAAACATAGGTGGCGACATATAACGTTCATAATAATGCAGGTATTCTTTTTCAGGGCTCTGCCCAATATCGCTCATTTTAGTTGCAATATCATGCGCTGACTGTACAGCACCAAGTGCACCAAGTAGTAAGAGAGCCCCGCCACCCACACGACTCAAATCTATAGTAAAATTATACGCATGAGCATCACCAGATGAAATACCACCTGTTGTTATCACAAACATTAATAAAAATCTCACATTCATTGCTATGCTCCCTCCATCCCCCGTCGCTAACATAGGTCAACGCACTCTGCATATAGAGTAAAGAAACAGGTGCTTAAAAAGCAATAGAGCATGGAGTAGGATCTAGGCGTATTATAAGATCAACAAAAATCCCCTCGGGATATATACCGAAGGGATAATTTTTATGCACTAACTGGAAAAGAATAAGAGCTACTTAAGGCGCAGTTGTTTTCATTTGTTCTTTGAGTACAGTACATTCATTTTTTAGGGATTCAGTATCCCATACAAGTTTCATAACAGCCGTCCAAAGAACTAGCTCAGGAGTCGATAAGTGTATATCAAGCAGAGCTTTAGATAGATTATCTTTATTCTCTCCCAATAGTATTATATCATTCCTTAATATGGCGCACATTTTATAGCCGCAAGTTATATAAACGAAGCTTCTGAATGCCAAATCCCAACTTTCAGATGTGCCAAACCAAGTCTTTTTCTTTGCAGACACAGCAATGTCCTGAGAATTACCGCTGTACAACATCCCAGTAGTCATAAGTACTATCACTAATAACCATGCTTTTTTCATTATTAGATCCCCCGACCCCTATAATCTACTAAAAACAGCTTAGATTGCTTCGATACGGATCACGGTGCCTGGTTGGCGATGGCCCTTTTTCACACGCACTTTTTTACGACGCTTGAACTTAAAAATAATTTTTTTAGGTTCACGCATGTGTTTAATAATACTGGCTACAACAATCGTTTTAAGAAACGGATCGCCGATAGCGTAATCGTTTTCGCCACCTTTACGGAAAAGGACTTCAGTAAATTCAACCTTGTCCCCAGGTTCACCCTCTATTTTTTCAATAGCAACCGTCTTGCCTTCTATGGCCTGATACTGTTTACCGCCTGTTTGAAAAATTGCATATTTGTCAAACTCTTCTTTGGTTTGCATAAGTACTACCTTACTTTGAAAATCGTATTAAACATATGTCAGTGTCCCCGAACGGTCAGGACTCTTTATAGTCTACCAAAACAAGTTAAAAATTAAAGAACCTTTTTATTCCGCCTCTTTTGTTCAGATTGTACCATGTTGAGCTGCTCATGCAGGCGACAGATTAATTCAAATGCCTGGCGCGGTGATAGCTCATCGCATTGGGTATCACGCAGGAGTGCAATAACATTTTCTAGCGCGTGTATACGGCTTTTCAGCAGGGCCATCTTCCCCTCAAGATCACGGTGCGCTGGAGTCACTGTCAACCCATAACGCATACCATCTTGCGATACCAGGCTCTCCATGATCTCCTGAGCCCGATGTACAACTGAGGGTGGCATCTGGGTGCGGCGCGCAACCTCAATGCCAAAGCTACCATCAGCCTTGCCCGGCACTATCGTATGGAGCAATACAACTCCCGTCTCTGTCTTGGTACTTGCAGCATGATAACACACAATACCCTCAAAACGATCTTGCAAGGCCGTCAACTCATGATAATGGGTAGCAAAGAGAGCTTTAGCACGTACATGCGTATAAAGATATTCAACAACTGCTTGGGCAATAGCAAGACCATCAAAGGTACTGGTACCTCGTCCAACCTCATCAAGAATGACCAAGCTTTCCCCCGTTGCTTCAAGGCAAATAGCCGCCGTTTCTTCCATTTCAACCAAAAAAGTACTTTTTCCTTCTGCTAAATTGTCACCTGCTCCAATACGGGTAAATATACGATCAAACAGCGGTAACGTTGCAGTCATAGCAGGAACAAAAGATCCACATTGTGCCATAAGAGCAATAAGTGCAACTTGCCGTAAATAGGTCGATTTTCCTCCCATATTGGGACCTGTGATGATCAATAATGATTGAGCATCATGTAAATGTGTAGTATTAGGGATAAATACACGCTCAATGGTACGCTCAACCACGGGATGACGTCCACATTCGATCATCAGTTGGCGATTATCATTGATGGTCGGGCGCACATAGCGATGCATCCCCGCAACACGCGCAAAGCCAAGAAGGGCATCCAGATGTGCAAGCGCATACGCAAGTTTACGCAAAGGCACCACAATCATATGCACTTCCTGCTTTATACGTTCAAAAATAATTTTTTCCAACGAAGTCGCTTCTGCTTGCGCATACACAAGCTGTTGTTGCAAATGCTGTAACTCAGCACACGTAAATCGTTCACGCCCTGCCAATGTTTGGGTCCGTGTATAATAATGAGGAATTGCATCTTTGTGCGTATGCGTAACTTCTATGTAGTATCCCTGCACTTGATTATAACGAATTTTAAGTGATGCTATGCCTGTTGCGTGCTGCTCACGTTGTTCCAGCGCAACAATCTTGTCATGACCATTAACTGCCAAATCACGCAAATAATCAAGCTGTTGATCAAACCCAACACGTATAATCCAATCACGCGTATGATCTTCATGTAAGGCTGCAATCAATAATTTACTTAATGTTCCAAAATCATCGATATGAGTCATGATGACATGTATCAACGGTAATGCATCATATGAAGTTAACAAATGTTTGATGCGCGGAACCTGCGTTAATGCATGTGATAATGTTAAGTAGTCATAGATTCGTGCTCGCCCTAATGCTATACGACCAACTATCCGTTCAAGATCACCGATATTACTCAAGGCATCAGCTATATGCTGATGTAAAATAACATCATCGACAAAAAGACGTACCACTTCGTGCCGTTGCTCAATGGGTAATTTATTTAACAATGGGCGCACAATCCATTTTTTAATCATGCGAGAACCCATCGGTGTCACCGCACCATCGAGTGCCCAAAAAAGCGTATGCTTTACGCCGCCATCTTTATTATTATGGGTCAATTCAAGATTACGTTTTGTAGCAGCATCTATGATAAGATATTCATCAGCGTGATACAGAGTGAGTTCATGAAACTGATCAAGACCTGCCTGTTGCGTTTTGTGCATATACGCATAAAACGTCTTCAAGGCACAATACAGTGCATTGTCTCGGAGTGTCGGCGTATTGTCAGTACGTTTTAAATGATCAATCCATGCAGCAGCTTGATGGTCCTGCTGATCATCAAAAACAACTGAAGAAACAAAATAATCCAACGCACGACACGAACGTTCAAGTTGTTTGTGCGCACCTTCACGGGGAACGACAATTTCATCGGGGAAAAATCGCGCTAATTCAGCCTCAAGCATGCGCTCTGATCCTGCAGGCATCACGGTAGCAAAAAGTTGCGCGGTTAATAATTCACCAAATACCAGTCCCCACTGCGTATCCGTTGGGTATACAGCAAGCAAATAGGATGCCGATTTTGCATCAAGAAGTTTTACATCAGTCAAAGTACCCGGCGTCAAGACCTGTGTCACACCCCGCTCAACGACTTTACCAGGAACTGGCTCGCCCAATTGATCACACAGCGCAACACGAAAACCACCACGCACCAATTTTGCAAGATAATGGTCAAGTGCATGCACCGGAACACCACACAGCGGAATCGACTCACCTTTATGTTTACCACGCGTAGTTAAGGTAATACCCAAAAACGATGCCGCAGTTTTTGCATCATCGAAAAAGAGCTCATAAAAATCACCCACCTGAAAAAGCAACAAGGCATCAGAATATTGATTTTTAATAGCACAATACTGCCGCATAAGCGGAGTATCACATGTTTGACTACCAGTAGTTTGATCCATATATTCTCATAATTTCGAACTATTAGGTTTTCTTTAGAATAAAGCAATTTTGCTTTTTTGATGAGCTTTATATAATGAGGACCACAGCAAAGCATAGTCATAATTTACGGTTACAATGTGTTGAGCCGTGGCACTAAACACCGCCGAATGCGTTGGCTTTGCATGAGTATCTAATGTTTGAATCCAATCACCCTCTGCTGCACCAACAATATAAGCATTTTTACTATCAGTGGCTATCAAAATTTGATCTCCATCGTTATTAAAATATGCCGTACGAACTTCATCAGACAGCGTGAATCTACGTCTTATGTTTCCCGATTTTGCACTCCACATGCCCACCGTTTTGTCATCACTCGCAGTAACAACTTCTTTTCCATCAGGGCTAAATGAAGCTGTATTGACATTATTTCTATGTTCCGAAATAGTGTGTATGGTATTTTTTGATCTTATATCCCAAATATGTACCATTGCGTCATTACCTCCGCTCACAAATTGCTGGCCATCTTTTGGATTAAATGAAGCCGAACAAACCCAATCAGTATGGTGACCAAATTGTGTTATATTTTGCGCTGTTGTCACATCCCAAAGACGTATCGTTTCATCATCACTGGCAGTAATAAGATGTCCGCCCTCTGGACTAAATGCTATCGAATTAAGATGGCTTTCATGTCCTTGCAAAATAGCTAATTTGCTTCTCGATTTACTTTCCCAAATCCCTACAGTTTTATCATCACTAGCTGTAGCCAATAGCCTACTATCAGGACTATAGGCGAGTGAACGAATCGGAGCAGGATGAGCATCTAATGATTGTTTCTCTATGCCATCTGGATCCCAAATGCGTACAAGACCATGATATGTTCCTGTAGCAAGCCATTGTCCATCAGGACTAAAAGCCGCAGCTGATGGTGTCATCGGGTGATTCGATGATACCAGTGGGCGATTCAATGTTGTCCTAATAAAGTATTCATTCATATATGCAAAGATGATAGTGAATAATGCTTCAGACAAATTTGTATTGCGTAGCAAACATTCACGAATTTGATGTATATTGGGAACATCGCGCACAATCATAGATGACATGAGTGCTGGCGCATAGAGTAAACTGAGCAAATAGAGCAATACATAGTTTCGCATACTATGTTCCTTTTAAGATAAAGTAATTGTTTTGCTTTTATATGCGCTATAGAGTAAAGACCAAACGAGCACACGTTTTTTACTCGCCGTTACAATCTTTTCATCCTCTGGTGGACCAAACGAAGCGGCATAAACCGGTTCTGCGTCGGTATCCAATTGTTGGATCATTTCTTGTGTAGTTGAATCCCAAAGACCAGCAACTTTACCGTCGCCCGCAGTTAAAATGTATTGTCCATCAAAGTTAAATTTTGCCGATCTAACTTTTTTTCCTATGGGTAACATGCCGATAATTTTTGCGTTTCGATTCCACATACGCACGGTGGCATCATCACCTGCCGTAATAATACGTTCACCATTCGAACTAAATGATGCTGAATTCACATAACCTGTATGACCAGATAAATGTTGTACTACAAGACCCGAACGTATATCCCAAATTCGCACTGTTTTATCGTTACTCGCACTCACAAGTTGATTGCCACTTGTATCAAATGCAGCTGAGCATACCCAATTTGCATGCCGCTTTAATGTGAGTATAGACGTACCTGTTTCTACATCCCACAAGCGCATTGTTCTATCGTCACTTGCAGTAACCAGATGCCCTCCATCAGGACTAAACGATACTGCATTAAGGGCTCCACTATGTCCTTGCAACATGGATAGTCGAAGTGCTGACCCCGTACACCAAATACGCGCAGCGTGATCATATCCTGCTGTTGCAAGCAGTCTTGTATTCGGGCTAAAAGATACTGAAGCAATAGGAGATTCATGATCACGAAATAATTTCGGTTTTTGTGTTATAACATCCCAAAGATATACAATACCCTTATAACCTGCTGTGGCAATCCATTTGCCATCAGGACTAAAAGAAGTAGCTAATATAGAGGATTCAGGCGAAAGTTCAAATGCAAGAACATACTTATGCATATACGCAATGATCATATCGCACAAAACATCGGGCAATGGTGTTAACATAAGTAGATGTTTACGTAGCTTTTGTTCTTGAGAAAGAAGTGGTGGCACTATCACAGCAGCCTGCAGTTGTTGCATACACACTATAATGAATATTCCTATAAGGACATAATTTCGCATATACTCTCCTTGTGCTCTATATTACCACAACACGATACTCATTTTTCAATCTATTGATCACAAGTAAAGTGGCTTTTTTTGATAGGATCCATGCAATAGTGACCAAAGACGTACATTGGTGCTTCCTGCGGTTAAAATATGTTCATCGCGTGGTCCAAACGTTGCAGAATACAATGATGCTGCACGGGGATTGAATTTTTGAATAATGTGTTGTGCGTTTGCATCAAAAAGATACCCCTTCCGCATCCCTGCCGCTAAAATTTCTTTGCCACCTAAACTAAAATATGCTGATCTGACAGGGTCATGCAAATGCATTACCGTCGTCATAACTCGAGCCTGCCTAACGTCCCACGTACGCACTGTTTTATCTCCACTGCCAGTGACTACTTGCTTATTATCTTTTTCAAAAAAAAATGCTGAATTGACTTCATCTTTATGAGCAAACAACTCAGTCACGATCTCTTGAGATCTTATATCCCAAATATATGCTCTCATATCGTTACTTGCACTGATAAGCTGTTTACCATCCGCTCCAAAGGCAGCAGAACAAACAAAATCTGCATGTTGATTCAACGTAAAGAGCGTTGTACCCGTCTCAACATCCCAAAATTGTATCGTTTTATCGTCACTTGCTGTAATAAGATGTTCACCACCAGGACTAAATGAGACAGCATTAACGTAGCCAGTATGTCCTCGTAAACAAGATAACCGCTTTGTCTTGTTTACATCCCAAATACGTACCACATGATCATGTCCTCCAGTCGCCATTAAAGTATCGTTTGGATGAAATTTAAGAGCAGAAACAGGTGCATAATGTGCTTGAAAAAATTTGATATACTGTTTTGTGGTTGCATTCCATAGCGCTACTAGACCCCCACGGCCTCCCATCGCAATCAATTTTCCATTATTACTGAATGATGCAACCGACTGAGCAGCTTCATGCTTAAATTCTGTATCAACATAATATGAATTTATATACGCAAGAATCATAGCACACAGTGCTTTGGGTAATGGCGCTCCTTGCAATAAAAGTTCATTTATTGTTACTTCATGAGATATATCGGGAATCATTGCTGCAGCTATTAAGTGTTGCGTATATAACATGCAACAACTCACGAGTATTCTACACTGCATGTTCACTACTCACTCCTTATGAATAATATATACATATGCATTTGATAGTTTGTTATTACTGTTTTTTGCCACAAAAAATCAAGAATATACTTTATTGACCAAGGATAATTTTCATGCTACTGCTCATATGGATTATCTTTGCTAAAAAAGGAGCTGCTGCATGTTTGGTCGTAAAATAATGTTGTTCATGCTTGTTCTGTTACCTATCAACCAATACGCACGTTCTGCGATGCACACAACAGCAAAAGAACATATGCGCGATATAGAAGCGCCTCATCGCGCAATGCGTGAAAATATGTCAATTACCGCATGTTGCTCTTGGCAGAATGATCTTAGTGCAATTGAACAAATACTGTGCACTATGCAACGATCAACTGCATGCGCTGCTATACCTCTTTCATCAAGTACCACACTTGCTACCCCCAGTACTGTATACTGTTTAACACAGGACGTCGGTTTTATTATCATCGACGCACCTGACATTACCTTGCTTATGAATGGTCATAGCATTAATGAATTTCTTATTATAAACTCCTCGGCACCACGTGCCATAGTGCAAAATGGAAAAATTCTTGCAGCAGCACCTGCAAGCAATGGTGAAGCAGCTACTGCATCTGTACAGATTATGGAGGAAGCTGACAATACTCTCATAAGCGAATGTTTGATTCAACCAATGGGCACTACGGCTCTCAATGTTGATGGAAGAGTTGGTCTCAACAACGCAGCAAGTAATGTAGTTATTACTCATTGTGTGATCTATGGCGGAGAGAGTGGGCCTGCAGATAGTGTAGTACCTTTCGGTGGAATCGGATTAGTGAATAGTATTACAGCAAAAAATAGTACGATTATTGACTGCTTTGTCGCCGGTGGTAATGGAAGCACAAGCACCAATGGTACTATCTCAAGCGGTCATGGAGGCATTGGCATCTTGACACGTGGAGCTTCAACAATCTGCCACAATTTATTTGTACAGGGCGGTGATGGTGGAAGACTCAACAATGTCACCACCCCCAATATTGCTGACGGCATCACCATGCTTACCGGTAATGGTAGAAATGCAATTGAGCTCCTTGGAAGCTCTGATTCTATCATTACAGACAGTTATCTGGTGGGCGGATCGGGCGGCAACGCCATTACAGGAGGATCTATCGCAACAAATGGCGGTGTTTTCAATACAGGAAGTGGTGGTTCTGGTATCTTTATCAGTGATTTGTTCAATATGTCAATCAAAGATTGTCATATGGAGAGCGGTACAAGTGGATCGGTCGCAGCCGGCGGTGACATTGCCAATAACGGCAATCTCGTCATTTCTGCGGCAGGAAAAGGAATATTTATAAATTCCGGTGTCAATATTGAAATTGAACAATCAATTATTAGAGGCCTTGAGGCCGGTAGCATCACTACATCAACAGGTACAGTAGGAAATAATGGAGGTAATGTACAAATCGGCAATGGCGGTGATGGGGTATACGTTAATGAGGCCGGAACAGTCTTTATAGACGATTGCACAATCACCAGTGACGCTACAGGATCAATATCAGCAACCTCTAATGCGTTCAGTCCGGGGACCGTCGTTATTGAAAATGTAACAACTGGTACCGGCGGTACTGGATTATTTTTTACTGCCTCAGCAAGCATGATCACTGCACAATCAACCACTATACAAAGCGGCGATGGCGGCTTTATTTTTGCATCCACCGGTGACATTAGCGCAACCGTGTTTGCTGGAAACGGCGGTGAAGGAATACATATAGCGGGAACACAAACCACCGTAACGAACATTATATTGAGCACGCAACAAGGCGGTGGTCTCGCGTTAGGCGCACCACTTACTTCAAATTTAGGAACCGGTGGCAATGGAGGAAATGGTGTTACCGTTACCGAACTCGGTCACCATGCTATCATTGACAATGTGACCATAGTAGCAACTGGCGATGGCGGTAATGTTACGAATGGTGGAGGAGCTGATGGAACTGCTGGTTCAGGAGGTACCGGAATTTTCATAGATTCCAGCGTCAATAATGCGCAAGTGCATGACTGTTCTATTAATCATACCGGGAGTGCAGGAATCGGGACTATTGCGGGAACCAACGGTCAAGCTATTAACGATCTAGGAACTGGATCTGCGATATTCAGCAACATGGCCATATACATAGCAGCAGCACCCGAATATACACTTAATCTTGGCTCTGCTATCGATACGCCGAATGGCACTAATTTTTTTGCTGTCGGCAATGACCATCCACTTGCAAATATCTATAAATGATGCACTGATAATTTGTCATACTTGATGTATTTACCGCGTAATTTTCGAAGCGCTGTAGTCCAATTTATATTAGCTGCCATTGCACAAACACAATAACCCTTTAAAAACATCGGCAATTTCATTCTTGACTTTGCCTAGTTCTGGCTGAAGCAACAGTCATAAAAAATTCAATTAGTTTTTTTAATTCTTATAATAGTCTTGATTTTCTTTGCATAGTTTTAGTATAAGTTTTATAGATGAACTTAAGCCACCCCCCATATGATTTTGTCAAAAAGGAGGACTCTATGATCGGTCGTACATTCGTTTTATTACTACTTCTCACAGCACCACTCATGCAGCATACACACTATGATGTGCACGCAACAAAAGAGCATATTCTTGATCTCAAACAATCCTTATTGCAAAAAACACTAGCAATACCTTACCGAGCAATACGCGACAATACTTCAGCTCCTTCTTGCTCTTCCTGGGCAGCAGAGCTGGCAGGAATTGAACAAGCCCTTTGTAATATGCAAAAAGCAGGTGCGTGTGCACCCATACCGATTTCATCAAGTACCACGATCACGACTCCCGATACTGTATACTGCTTAGCTCAGAACGTCGGTTTTATTATTATAGATGCGCATGATGTAACCTTGCTCATGAATGGTCGAAGCATTACCGAATTTCTTGAGATCACATCAAACGGAGAACGTGCCATAGTGAGCAATGGAAAAATTATTGCCGATGCCCCGACCACCATGCTGCAAGCAGCTGCCGGAGCAGTACACATTGCAGCCGGTGCTAACAACAGCGTAATAAGTTTTTGCATGATTCAACCAATGGATACTACCGTGCCCGATGTTAATGGCATGGTTGGCCTCAACAATGCTGCTGACAATGTTGCCATTATGAATTGTGAAATATATGGGGGTGGTGGTGGTCCCGCTTCTACGTTAGTACCGCAGGCTGGTAATGGAATTATCAATACAGGAACAAATACGCTGATTTCCGAATGTTTAATAATGGGTGGCCATGGAAGCGCAAGTAACGATGGCGCCATTTCAAGTGGCCATGGTGGCAATGGACTCACCACTTCTGGTTCTGCAACAACATGCCAAAATTTGTTTGTCATTGGCGGCAACGGTGGCACACTGAATGTTACAACAGGTAATATCGCAGATGGCATCACAACGATCACGGGTAATGGTGGTCATTCAATCGTGTATGATGCAAGCTTTAATCCAATTCTTAGATTCAGTCACCTTGTTGGCGGAGCAGGAGGCAATGCCACAGCACTTGCAGGATCTATAGCAACTAATGGTGGAAGCTTGACTACCGGAGGTAGCGGATCAGGTGTGGTAATTACTAATTTTGCAGCGGGAGTTGCGGTCAAAAATTGCTTTATATTAAGTCAGGCAAGTGGGTCAGCAACATCAAGTAATGATATCGCTAATAATGGTAATGTAACGATATCATCTGCAGGAAAGGGATTATTCATAAATGGTGCTGGTGGTGTCTTTTTGGAGGACTTAATCGTAGGTGGGTTAAATGCCGGCAATGTAGAAACAAGCACGGGCACTATAGGAAATAATAGTGGGAATGTACAAATAGGCAATGGTGGCGATGGTATATATGCAGACTCCGCATCAGCATTATTTATAAAAGATTGCCTCATCATTGGTAATGCAACTGGAGCAATCACTGCATCATCCAATGCATTTGCTCCAGGTACTACCGTGATTGAAAATGTATCGGTTGGCAATGGAGGTTCTGGACTAATTTTTACACAACAGACGGCACTGATCACTGCGCAAGCAATTAACACATTCACCGGAAACGGCAATGTTATCAGTGCAGCAACTGGAAGTATTGCTGCCACCGTGTTTGCTGGAAGCGGCGGCGAAGGAGTACATATAGCGGGGACACAAACCACCGTAACTGATATCATGCTCAGCGCACAACAAGGTGGCACTATTTTTACCAATGATCCTCTTGCATCAAATTTCGGCGTCGGAGGCAGTGGCGGCAATGGGGTTACCGTTGCAGGAAGCGCGAGCAATACCATCGTAACCGAAGTCTCCGTACTAGCCACAGGAAGTGGCGGTAGTGTTGCTACTGGCAGTGGTGCCAGTGGTACCGGCGGCTCAGGTGGCGTTGGAATTTTGATCGAATTTAATGCAAATAATACTAAAGTAAATAATTGTTCTATTACTCACACGGGCACTGGAGGCACAGGATCAGTCTCTGGAAATTCGGGTGAGGCCATTAGAGATCAAGGCAATGGTTCAGCTATATTCAGTAACATGGCGGTATATATAGCTGCAGTACCAGAATATATTCTTACCATTGGATCTGCTATTGATGCTACCAATGGCACTAATTTCTTTGCCGTGGGTAATGATCACCCACTTGCCAACATTTGGAAATGATAATGTTACAAAATATATTTTAAATATCTTCCTGTATGACTCGTGGGAGATTGTGCAACCATTTCCGGTGTGCCTTGTGCGACTATAGTTCCACCACCATTGCCCCCTTCAGGGCCAAGGTCAATAAGGTAATCTACGGTTTTCAGCACATCAAGATTGTGCTCAATCACAATCATTGAATTACCTTTATCAACCAGCGTGGTGAGTACACGCAATAATTTTTCAACATCAGTGCTGTGGAGTCCCGTTGTTGGTTCATCCAAGATATATAATGTATCAGTTCCTCGTTTTGCCAACTCTTCTACCAACTTAATACGCTGTGCTTCGCCACCAGATAATGTAGTAGATGGCTGGCCTAAGGTGAGATAATCAAGTCCTACATCACATACAAGCTGAAGGCGCTTGATAAGGCGTGCATGCGCAGCGAAAAATTCAACTGCTTGGTACGCACTCATTGCCAGTACTTGTGCAATATTTTTACCTTTATACTGTATTGCCAACGTTTCAGCATTGTACCGCTGTCCTTGGCAACTTTTGCACACCATAGTGACATCGGGTAAAAAGTGCATACTCACTTGAATGATTCCATCACCCGAGCATTCATAACAACGACCAGCAGCGGTATTGAATGAAAAACGGCCAACACTATATCCTCGTGCCTTGCTTTCAGGCAATCTGGCAAATAATGCACGAATTTCATCAAAAATACCAAGGTACGTGGCAGGATTAGAGCGTGGCGTGCGGCCAATAGGTGTCTGATCAATTACCACCATTGCACTAAGATGATGCGATCCAGCAACTAAACGCTCATCTGTTTGTTTATATCTACTACTAAGATCGCGTTCAAGCGCGGGAACCAGTTCATGCATAATCAAACTACTTTTGCCTGATCCTGATACGCCAGAAATACCACATACTACGCCAAGCGGAATTTGCACGGTAAGATCACGTAGATTATTTGCTTTTGCATGGTGCAGTGTCATAAATTTTTGTGGTTTTCTACGCACAGTCGGTACGCTAATTGCACGTCGACCACTTAAAAAAGCGCCTGTTAATGATGCAGGATTACGTTCTACTTGTTCGGGAGTTCCGTACGCAGTTACTTGGCCACCCAAAACACCTGCGGCAGGACCCATATCAATAAGATAATCTGACTGTTTCATGGTATCCATGTCATGTTCAACAACAACCACCGTATTGCCGTTGTCACGCAATTTTTTTAACGTTACCAGCAATCGATCATTATCACGTTGATGCAATCCTATACTTGGCTCATCAAGTACATACAGCACGCCACTTAATGCGGAACCTATTTGCGTTGCAAGACGAATACGTTGTCCTTCACCACCTGACAAAGTGCGCGCTGAACGATTTAAAGAAAGATATGCAAGACCAACATCCACAAGAAAAATTAAGCGATTGGTAATTTCAAGCCACAATTCATGTGCAATAGTGCGTTCAGTTGCATCAAGTACTACTGTTTGTAGAAAGTGTAGCAAAGTATCCATCGGCATCGAGGTCAATTCAATAATATTTTTGCCGCCAATCGTAATGGCTAAAGCTTGCGGATTGAGACGATTCCCATGACACGAACGACATACATGCGTAGTTGCATATTTTGGTCCAAAAAAATCAGGGTAGCGCTCTTTCCAGGATTGTGGATCTTTAGAATCCCATGGCCACTCATTGATCGACCCTAAACCATGACACTCAGCACACGCGCCAATCGGCGAATTGAAGGAAAAGAGACGTGGTTCTACTTCAGGCACCGAAATTGCACAGCCAACGCACATGCGACTTGAAGAGTACGTTACGCGCTGATCACCAATAACAATAGTACATAGACCTTTTCCCAGGCTAAATGCACGCTCAATAGCTTCATGCAAACGGGTTTGATCATCATGCGTAACTTCCAGCGCATCAACAATAAGTTCAATAGAGTGTTTATGAGTTTTAGATAACTTGAGCGCCATAATATCTTGTTCTGCCGCAAAGCGGTGACGCATTCCATCAATAAAAAATTGATAAAAACCTTGGGCAAAAAGGCGTTTTAATAGAACAATAAATTCACCCTTCTTCTCATGCGCAAGCGGCGCAGTGACAATCACGGTGGACCCTTGCATGCGTTCGAGCACCATACAGGCGACCGTTTCAGGGGATTGGGCAGTGATTGTAGCTTTACAAGAAGGACAATGAATTTTACCAATTCTGGCAAAAAGCACCCGTAAATAATCATAAATTTCAGTAATAGTCCCGACCGTTGAACGAGGATTGGCGCCCACGGTCTTTTGATCTATAGCAATTGCTGGACACAGCCCATCAATACGGTCAACCGCCGGCTTGCCGCTTACGCCCAAAAATTGCCGTGCATATGAAGAAAGTGACTCGACATAGCGTCGTTTACCCTCAGTATACAAGACATCAAGTGCAAGTGAGCTTTTACCCGACCCAGAGGGTCCGGTGATCACGGTAAGTGCATTTTTGGGGATAGCAACGGAAACATTCTTAAGATTATGCTCTCGCGCCCCAACAACACTAATCCAGTCAGAAAACTTTCTTTTCATCTTCCCCACCCTCCTCCAGGTGTCCCTTGGAGCATGTGCTTCCAGAGGCATGTTATGCTTGATTTTTATCGTATTATACCATAGTATACCACATAAACTTGAAAAGAAATTGCTATTTTGGCAACCTTGGTATAAGGAGCTTTTCTATGACTAAGCGTAAATTAATAATGCTGTTAGCGACCTTTTTTTGCACCTTTTGCCATACAGCCCAGCCACCTTTTCTCCTTGTATCAGGTATACCATCAGGTCCAGATCAAGATCTCCTCTTGCGCGCATGTGGTGAAAGACCCTATACCGATCGGGATTATTGGGACACGGTGGTACAATGTTTAGAACGGCATCCGGATACAGCATATAGAATCGAACAAAAAGCATGCAAAAAACTCTTGCCCGCGCATATACAGCACATACATAATATATTAGAAGAGCCGAGCAAGAAAAATCTTACGCTAGAACAATGGGAATCATGGTATACGAACATGAATGTAATGATAGAGAGCATTAAACTACGCATTGTCCACAAACAATCGCTGCAAGGGGAAATACACTATCTCGATTTATTAAAATCAGTACACCAGGTATTAACACCCCATATTCAACCCACAATCGAAGAAGATATTCACACGCTTGAAGATACAATAAAACAACAAGAATGTAGCATCATCAAGCGTTCAACTCACACTATGATACATAGGTTGGCTATGCATAGAAAACCACCAATAATCTCATTATGCAAGGAAAGAGATCATGAATAATCGATGGTCAATAAGTATCTTAATGCCGATATTTTTAGTGCACTCAACCTGCCATACAGCGAGTATTATACGGTATGACTCAGAGGACAAAAAAGATATAAGCACTCTGACCTCTCTTGATCAAACGCCGTATGATGACACAATACACTGGCGAATCATAGTCTCATGTTTAGAAAAAAATCCTGATGTACCCATTCAGGAAGGATGTACTATTTTCTCTCTAGAACGCGATACTAGTCGTAGCATTGTGTCTCTGCGGAATAATTTATTGATTGGCAGAAAGGAACAAACGCCAGATCAGTGCCTACAAGCCGAAAGGCTTGCCAATGCGATTAAACCATCATTGATGAAAAAAAGTAGCAAACTTTGGCAAACTGGAGAAGACCTTTTTTTCGCACAAACAAGACTATCATTACTACAACAAGGTAAAATTCGTAATCTACTATTGGAAGCAAAAACGCAAAAAACGATTAAAATTTTAGAGGCAAAAATAGCGCAATGTGCAACCCAAAAAATGATACAATGTTTAGCACAATATGTGGCAGACCCGCAAACTTTAGAAAACATCTTGCAAGAAAAAACGTCATGAACAAACAACTTCTTTGCTTTTTTTGCTAATGTTCCTATACTTTTAACGATATTATCGATGGCATGGTGAGCGTAGCTCAATTGGTAGAGCACCAGGTTGTGGTTCTGGGGGTTGTGGGTTCGATTCCCATCGCTCACCCCATTAAAATATGCTTTCAATCATAAACTTCTTGGTTGAAAGTGACGTAAAAAAAGGGTATAGTTGATGCATCTTTGTGATATTTATGTCGGGATGTAGCGCAATTGGTAGCGCACTCGCTTTGGGAGCGAGGGGTTGTCAGTTCGAGTCTGGCCATCCCGACCATTTTTTTGATACATAGCAGCTTTTCTTTTATACTTTTATGCCAATGCGTAACTGATACTATTGCGTGAGGATCGGCATGATTTTCAATCCACGTTATCTCTTAGTATACCGTGATTGGTACAGCTTATTGTTCATTACGCTCTTATCGGTTATCGGCCTCATATTCATTTTTAGTGCAACGTATCGCCCCCACCAACCTTATTCCTTATCTTTTATCAAACAGTGCTGTGGGCTTTTTGCCGGGCTCCTTACGTATGTAACCATATCGTGCATTGATTATCGCTTTATGGAGCGCTGGGGGTACTGTGCCTACTGGTGCGTACTCGTATTTTTAGTCTTTACCCTGTGTAAAGGAAGCGTTGGCATGGGTGGACAACGTTGGATTAACCTTGGTCTTTTTAAATTTCAACCATCAGAGTTAGCAAAACTTTTTTTTCCTGCTTTCGCTTCCTATCAGCTGTATGGTGATCCTTTACGCGAAAAACCAAGCACGCATACCTATGCGATTGTTCTGGGCGTGCTTGTAGTAAGTTTTTTATTAATCCGCAAACAACCCGATCTTGGCACAGCACTTATTGTTTTGCTCAGCGGCCTGATCATGGTATGGCTTGCCGGATTAAGTCGTCGATTCTTTATCATCAGTTTTATGTTGGTTGCCATTTCAACGCCCATCACCTGGCACTTTTTAAAAGAGTATCAAAAAAAACGGATCTACGTATTTCTTGGTTATGGCGATGCGCATAAAGAGCGCTATCAACTTGAGCAAGCAAAAATTGCCATAGGCTCAGGAGGCTTGACCGGTAAAGGATTATTACGTGGCACCCAAAATCAGTTACATTTTTTGCCTGAAAGCAGAACCGATTGTATTTTTGCCGTCATTGCGGAAGAGTGGGGATTATTAGGAGCGATCGGTATTATCACTCTGTATATGCTTTTTTTCTTACATCTTTTATACATGACGTGTGCAATAGCCGATCCTGGTGCACAACTCCTGGCGCTGGGATTATTAATGCCCACTATACTCTCCACCGCCATTAACATCTCTATGATCATGGGAATGCTCCCTGTAGTAGGCATACCATTACCATGGATCAGTTATGGATTAAGTAATCTTCTGACCACCATGATCAGCTTTGGCTGGTTTGAAAGTATTATTATGCGCCGACTGCAATTGCATCAACAAACTATGCGTCCATACGGCAAGCACAAAACAACTGCAAAGTAGTACATGCTTGCAAAAGTACTCTTTATGCGCGAAACTTACAACCACACACAATAAGGGTGGCATATACTATGGCTAATACTGATCATAATCAATTTATTACATTGCGTGATACTCCCGAAGATCATGCCATAGATTTTATACCACGTACTTTTGATGATTACCTCGGACAACACGAATTAAAGCAAAAACTACAGCTGTATACACAAGCTGCCAAGATGCGCAATGAGGCGCTTGATCATCTTTTACTATTCGGACCGCCCGGCCTTGGCAAAACTACCCTGGCCACAATCATGGCACACGTAATGGGCGTTGGTATTAGAATTTGTAGTGGCCCCATGATGGAACGGACAGGGGATTTGGTTGCAATTCTTTCGGGCCTTGAACCACGCGATATACTTTTTATTGATGAAATTCACCGCATGCCTATTACCGTTGAAGAGGTCTTGTATAGCGCCATGGAAAATTTTCGCGTCGATGTCATTATCGGCCAAGGTGCAGGAGCAAAATCAGTCAATCTGCCGATCAGTCCCTTCACGCTGGTAGGAGCAACCACTAAAAGTGGTATGATTTCTGCACCACTGCGTAGTCGTTTTGGCATTACTGAGCGCCTTGATTATTATGATGACGCAGATCTTGCTGCTATAGTCATGCAAACTGCTCACTTTTTGGCCATCACAGTTGACCAAGATGCTGCATTGGCCATCGCCGGCTGCGCGCGTGGAACGCCTAGAATTGCAAAAAAAATCATGCGCCGCGTGCGGGATATTGCGCAAGTTAATAATCACACCATTATTGATATGCAATGTGTTACACAATCATTGGCATTTTTAGGTCTTGATCATGAAGGATTGACCAAAATTGATCATGCAATTATACGCACTATCATGGAACAATTTAATGGTGGCCCGGTGGGCTTAGAAACTGTTGCCTGCATGGTCGGTGAAGATGCGCAGACCATCGAATACGTGTATGAACCATTTTTAATGCGTAAAGGATATATAGAAAAAACGGCCCGCGGTCGCCAAATTCCGCACAAAACAGCCATCTTGCTCAAACAGCGCATGCTCGGACAAAAAGGCGTATTTTAACTTTTAAGCTCCCTTTGTTTCTCCAAGATCCAAAGCAGGAGGCTGAGTCAACCCATATGACGCACAAAAAAATGCATAACCATGGCGCGCAAAATCAGGGCATAGCCTGTATGTTTTAGTATTGATTGTGAGCACCGGAATCCTAGAGGGATCACTTTGGTCTTTCAAAACGCTTTGAGGGAAGCCTATTTTTTCACTTCCTAGACATTCAAAAACGTCTCGTACCACGTCCTTCTTCGCCTCAGATGCAACGTTTCTATAATGCAGAATACCGACAACAGCAATCACCCAAGGAACACCTTGTTTGATGATGTCGCCATATGCTTGCCAAAAAGATTGTTCACGGCGTATTTTGATGACACGCGGATGATGTGCTGCATATGTGTCACTATGCGCAACCAACACGCTACATAATCCAACAACCATACATATTTTTACTCTGTTCACGTAAAGCTCTCCTTTAAAAGGCTTCTTATCATATTCTACATGAACAATAAATGTTAAAACTGTTTTTTGTCAAGACAAAATAGAGCTCTTGCGAAACTTATTGCTCGTTATGGTTGGCAAAATAGAGCTCTTTTGAAACTGCCATCTCCACTCTAAGCTTTGTGGTAGTCAGCAAGTAGTTTCAAATCATGCTGGCTTGCGAGCTGTTGCTTGCATAATTAGTGAAATAAAAATAATTCTTACTGACCACCCGCTTGCCACACATCATCAACCCCACATGTTGTAGCCACCTGATTCAACACGCCAGGAGCTATCAAATATATTGGTTGCCTATTTGCCCCACTGCATTGTATCAGCAATTTCGATTTCGACGCTTGCGAGCTTTCGACTGAAGTATGCTGGCTAGCAAGCCAAGAAAGAACATTCACCACCATGTCCTTTGGAACATACTGCTTCAAATCTACTACTTCACTCTCCCTATCCACTGTGTGTACCTGCACCCATTGATTTTTGTAATAGATACGTGCGCCACAAAACCCAAGCACCATACATGCAGTAGGAGTAATCCATGAACCGTGTTTTTGCCAGAATGATTTTTGCTCTTTTTGAGCATTGTCTTGTTCCATGGCATGCACATCATTTTGCGCCATAAGCAATCCTGCTACTCCAACAACGATGCACATTCTTGCAATATTCATGCAAACTCCTCAACAGGAAATAATCAACAACAACAAAAACACCGTTGCCCATATAAAAATTACGAAAAAATCTTCTTTTGTCAACATAAAGCGTTCGATAACAAATTGATGCAGCATGACGATGCATACTGCCTCACTATTAGTTAGTCAAAATTGAGCCGTAAAAAACAATGCTAAAGCTTAAACTTCGGACACCACTACTGTTGGTTTGTGCTTTAACACAACCTTTTTAAGGGGTTCCCCATTACCAATTGCTTCGAAAGCTTTTACAATCCACCCAGCAAACTGTGTATACTTAACCTTGCGGTTGTCTTTTTTATCTTTTGCATCGACGACTAGTGTGCATACAACCTGATCATCATCGCCTTTTGTACCATCCGCCGCCTCAGCATACCCTTCCCCAAACACAGATCCTGGAGCCTGTTGATGTTTTAGGAATTCTTCCATATTAGACCATTTTCCTTGTTCCTTCTTAACTTGACGATACTGATACCCTGCGCCGAGCCAACCTATAACAGCACATGTGTAGCCTGCATATGGAAGATATTCCATAACCAGTTCACGCGTACTCTTTTTTACTTTTTTAGAGTCTTTGCGCTCCGCATTATCATGCGCATTAACTTGCGCCACCAATAATCCTGCTACTCCAACAACCATACACATTCTTGCAATATTCATGCAAACTCCTCAACAGGAAATAATCAACAACAACAAAAACACCGTTGCTCATATAAAAATCACGAAAAAATCTTCTTTTGTCAACATAAAGCGTTCGATAACAAATTGAGGCAGCATGACGATGCATACTGCCTCACTATTAGTTAAGTCAAAATTGAGCCGTAAAAAACAATGCTAAATTTTTACTTTTGCGCTGCCTGAGCTATGCCGTCAATCACGCTTTTAGCAAACATCCAAACAATACCATTCTCAGCATCTTCCTTAAACGTCTTCGGTGCAGGTGTAGATGCAGATAACGGAGATGAAGAAGACAAGTCGCTTTTTTGGTCTTCGCCTACTGCAGCCATCAAGGTTACTAGCGTACCAGCAACATCCTTAATGGAACCATCACCCTTCGGGGTTTGGACACTTTTCACGTGTTTCATAACTTTGTCTAAAGTCGCTTTGCCACCGGCTTGGAACTGGGCCTTAGCTTGACCTTTGTAATAAAATGTACTGATAAAACCTAGAACAGCACATGTGTAGCCTGCATATGGAAGATATTCCATAACCATTGCACCAGTACTCTTTTTTACTTTTTTAGAGTCTTTGCGCTCCGCATTATCATGCGCATTAGCTTGCGCCACCAATAATCCTGCTACTCCGACAACCATACACATTCTTGCAATATTCATGCAAACTCCTCGATAGAAATAATCAACAACAACAAAAACACCGTTGCTCATATAAAAATTGCGAAAAAATCTTCTTTTGTCAACATAAAAAATATATATTGCTGTTTGAAACGTTTTACTTGGCGATAATAATCCTAATCGGATCAAATATGACAATCGACACTCAACACGTATCATGCTAGTATAGTATCATTAACCACTCGATAAGTTGAACAGAGGATCATCCTATGTCAGGTCATTCAAAATGGGCCACAATAAAGCGTAAAAAAGCTGTTGAAGATGCTAAACGTGGCAAAGCGTTTACTAAATTAGTGCGAGAAATTACTCTCGTCGCGCGCGATGGTGGTGGCGATCCCGCCGGCAATCCGAGACTGCGTCTTTTAATGGATAAAGCCAAAGAGATTAATATGCCGCAAGAAAACATTATGCGCGCGGTGAAAAAAGGTACCGGAGAACTGCCCGGTGCACAGTATGAAGCAATAACGTACGAAGGGTATGCTCCCTATGGTATTGCCGTGATGCTCGATATTTTAACTGATAACAAAAATAGAACTGCAGCTGAAATGCGGCGCCTTTTTTCCTCACATGACGGATCACTTGCTGAAGTGGGCGCAGTTGGTTGGATGTTCGATCATTTGGGCGTCGTACGTATACAAGGTAAAAATACGAACGAAGATGCCTTGCTCGAACTTTTGGTTGATTATGCAGTGCACGATATAAGCAATGATGATGGATTTTTTGTCGTCACGTGCGAATCAAAAGATTTATTCGCTATTAAAAAGAAACTGGAAGAAGCGCATCTAGCCGTTGAAAGCGCACAACTCGAGTGGGTAAGTAAAAATCAGGTCGAACTTTCTGCAGAGCAGGCTGACAAAGTGTACAGTTTTCTTGATACATTAGACGATCACGATGACATTCAAAACGTGTATAGTACAATTGCATAAGGATATTTGCCATGGTGCGCAGCATGACCGGGTTTGTTACAGGCACATTACCTATCACGATTAATGATCATACTCGTGCACAGTTACATATCACGATCAAATCACTCAATTCCCGTTTTTTTGAAGTAACCTGCCGCTTACCGCACCAACTTGCTGCGCTTGAAACCGTATGCATCAAGAATCTATCCACGAAAATACGGCGTGGTCATCTGTATGTCACCATGCACATGGATAATGCAGCACTTTTCAAAGGTAATGTAATTCCAGCGACCAATGTGCTTGAAGGGTATATGCAGGCAATTGACTCTATTAAGCAACACTATCCCATACAAGGCGCACTGACCGTTGAAGGGTTATTACAACTACCTGATATTTTTTACCAGCAAGAGCTGAAGCTTGATAGTACGATCCATGATCAGATTTTACGTACATGTGATGATTTAGGTGATCAACTCATTACCGTGCAACAACATGAAGGAGCATCACTCGCTCATGATATTGCACAACGGGCTGCACATATGCACAGCTGTATCGCACAGATCAGTCAAGTATCCTCACGCTTGATTGCAACACATAAAGAAAAACTCGCGCACATGGTACACGAAAGCATGATGATACCCGACGAACATAAACAACCCGCGGAATTAAGTCGTCAAAGCGCAGCATATACAGCACTTGATAAGATGGATATTCATGAAGAAATCGTACGATTTACCATGCATTTAGAAAGTATTGTTGAGCAATTACAAAGCCCTGATATTGAAAAAGGGAAAAGGCTTGATTTCACCTTACAAGAGCTTATGCGCGAAATCAACACGATCACTGCCAAATCATGCGATGCCACCATCAGTAAACTTGCTATCGATATTAAAGTAGAATTAGAAAAAGCACGCGAGCAAGCACAAAATATTGTGTAACTAAACATTGTATAACAACAACATTATACCATATATAACTAAAGAGCATGAGTAATCACTTCACCCATTTGCATTTACATACTGACTATTCGCTTTTGGATGGTGCCATTACCATCGATAAGCTTGTTGCTTTTGGTGCACAACACAGCATGAAAGCACTCGCGATTACTGATCATGGCAATATTTTTGGCGCCGTTAAATTTTTTCAAAAATGTGCTGCCGCCAAAATTAAGCCCATTCTTGGCATGGAGGCCTATTTCACAGAAGATATTGGTATCAAAGTAGCGAATAAAAAATATTATCATTTGGTGCTCTTGGTACAAAACGAAGTTGGTTACAAAAACTTATGCAAACTTATCTCTCACGCCTATCAAGAAGGTTTTTATTTCAAACCACGTATTGATTACGCCTTATTAGAGCGTTATAACGAGGGACTTATTGCGTTGTCAGCATGTCTCGGGGGCCATATTCCACAACTTCTCATGAATGATCATGATGCACAAGCGGTTGAACGCATGGATTGGTTTTTAGACGTTTTTGGCCGTGATCGTTTCTATTTAGAGGTGCAACCAGAAGACCAACCGGAACAAGCAAAACTTAATAAAAAATTGTTTGCGTATGCCCAAGAAAAAAATATCAGCCTTGTTGCCACCGGCGATTGTCATTACGCCACACGTGAAGATCATGAGGCACACGAGGTGATGCTTTCTATCCAAACGCATGATCACATCAATAATCCTAATCGTTACACGTTTGGTGCATGTCGCGTGCATATGCGCACCCAAGAAGAGATGTTAGAACTTTTTAAAGATCACCCGCAGGCAGTGTGGAACTCCGGTATTATCGCTGATGCGTGTTCATTCAACTTCACCACGGGCAAGCTTTTTTTCCCAACCTTTCAAGTGCCAGACAGTTATACGCAAGAATCATATTTTCAGCAGTTGTGTCAAACAGGTTTTGAACGATTAGTTGCACAAAAATCGGTCGATGCTACGCAAACATCCGTGTATCAAGCGCGACTTGATCTTGAAATGCAACTCATTATAACCATGGGATTTGTTGGTTATTTTTTAATAGTCAGTGACTTTATCCAATGGGCATATGCCAATCATATTCCCGTAGGTCCTGGGCGAGGATCTGTAGCTGGATCATTGGTCGCATGGGCACTCCAGATAACCAATATCGACCCTATTAAGTACAATCTTCTGTTTGAGCGCTTTTTAAATCCTGAACGGGTGAGTATGCCTGATATCGATATCGATTTCTGCATCGAAGGGCGCGAACGCGTTATTCAGTACATTCGCGATCGCTATGGCCATGATAAAGTATGTCAGATTATTACGTTTGGCACTATGATGGCTAAAGGCGTGGTCAAGGATGTTGCACGCGTATTAGGTTTACCCTTTGAAGATTCTAATGCAATCACAGCACTTATACCCGACACACTCAAAATCACCTTGCATGAAGCACTGGAGCAAGAGCCACGATTGCAAGAGCTTATACAGAACAATCCACGTGCACAAAAAATTTTTGATATAGCGTTTCGCTTGGAAGGCTTAACGCGCCACGCCTCAAAACATGCTGCTGGTATTGTAATATCACCCGAGCCTATCGATCAGGTCTTGCCCGTTTACATTCCATCTAAAACTGATGAGTTGGTCACACAATATGCAATGACCGAACTTGAATATCTCGGTTTTTTAAAGATTGATCTTTTAGGATTGAAAAATTTAACGCTCATTGATCGCACCCTTAAGCTCATTGAAAAAGAGCATGGGATCATCATCGATAGCAATAAAATCCCGCTTGATGATACCAAAACATTCCAACTCATGAGTGCTGGCAAAACAGCTGGCGTATTCCAGCTTGAAGCTGGTGGCATCAAAGAAATACTCCGTAAATTACAACCGGATAAATTTGAAGATATTATTGTCGTAAATGCATTAAACCGTCCAGGGCCCCTCGGCTCAGGCATGGTTGACGATTATATAGAACGTAGGCATGGGCGCCAAAAAATTACGTATTTATTTCCCGAATTATCAACCGTTCTTGAGGAAACATATGGCGTTATTGCTTATCAAGAACAGGTTATGAAAATCGCGTCCCTCATCGCCGGATACAGTTTAGGCGAAGCAGATATTTTGCGCCGTGCCATGGGGAAAAAAAAGGTAGACGTCATGGCGCAACAGCGCCAACTTTTTGTACAAGGCGCTGTTAAACGAAAATTTGATCAAGAAAAAGCGGGCGAACTTTTTGATTTAATGGCCTATTTTGCCGGTTATGGCTTTAATAAGTCACATTCTGCGGCCTACACACTTATTACATACCATACTGCCTATTTAAAAGCGCATTATACGGCAGAATTTTTAGCATGTCTCATTTCGCTAGAAGCCACAAACGCTGAAAAAATGGTTATCTACATCCAAGAAGCCCGCGATATGGGATTGACAGTATTGCCGCCTGACATCAATCAATCACACATACAATTTACCGTCGTTAATAATACGATCTTGTTTGGATTGCAAGGCATTAAAAATGTGGGTTTAGCTGCACTTGATTCTTTATTAGCACAACGCACAACACAGCCATTTGCTGATCTTATGGATCTGTGCAAACGCGTCGATATGCGCACCGTCAATAAACGCGTACTTGAGCATCTTATTTGTGCAGGGGCACTTGATTGCTTGCCAGGATCCCGTGCACAAAAATATACCGAACTTACCCGCATAATGGATCTTGCATCAGAACATAAAAAATCATTATTAACCGGGCAACTGGGATTATTTGCAGGAGCACGCGTACCGCATGGCGCTACCGCTGCACCGTACACATTCTCAAATACATCATCATGGACTGACAAAGAATTGCTTGAAAAAGAGCTTGAAGTAATCGGATGCTATCTTTCGCGGCATCCGCTCGACAGTTATAAACGGCAGTTCGCACGCCTACCACTGATATCATTGGCAGATGCTGTGCAACACTCACAACAGTCCGTGCTTGTTGCTGGCATGATCACCAACAAGCGTATCATCACCACTAAAAAAGGTGATCGCATGGCATTTATACAACTTGAAGATGCGCACGGCACGGGAGAAATCGTGTTGTTTTCCCGCGTATTTAATAAAGTAGCGCAATGGCTCGATACGCATACCATCTTTGTCATTAAAGGGACGCTTGATACCACCAACCAAGCACCGTCATGTAAAATCAAGGCTGATGTCTGCGTTCCACTAGAACTTATCTTACAAGAATGGCCCGCTATTGAACGTGTAGAGCTGCAATTAACATCACCAATTAGCGAGGCTCTGATCAGTACGATTAAGCAATGTACACAACACAAAGGCAAGATTCCATGGTATATGTTATACCAAGAAAACAGCACCAACCTGTGCCTTATTGTCCAACAACCGACACAGATAAGTGCTGAAATAGTTGAGACCTTAGAAGCCGCCGGGGCCACCGTGCGGCTATGCCTTGGATAGTAAACAATTGTTATTCATCAAATAACGACTGAACAGGAAGTAATAGGTCTCCTCCAGCTGGAACATAATTATGATTTTTTTGAGAAAGTACTGCTGGACGTAAAAAGGCCATTATTAGGTGGTATGCCGGCTTAATTTGCATTACGTGTATTTCTAATGTCTTATCCGTTTTATTTTTTTGCAAAAGAATCTTTCCAATCAACTGCATATCACGGTTATATTCTTCTTCTTCTTGCGTCAATTTCTCTTTTTTTAACCGAGCAGCATTCAATTCTATAACATTCTTTGGGAACAAATGACCCTGACGCATTCCTTTATAGCGAGGCTGCAGTGGTATATATGCGCTTAGGCTCATTGGACGTTTTTCAGGTGTTGTTTGCAAAACTATTAAACGCTTTGAATCATCTTCACCAGTTTTACGCCGTTTTATTTGAAATGTATCCCCTGCATGCATTCCAACACTCACTGCAATACTCACAACAATTAAAAAATGTTTGTACCTGTACATCATTCCCCCTACATCATCAAATAGATATATTATAAAAATTGAAGGAAATAGTACCAGGTTGTGAAAAAAAGATCAATCAAAACACGTTCAGATCAGTGTTTTGGCATGTTTTTTCATTTTTTTCATGCATCAGGGCACGGTAAAGATCAACATCAACAATTTCAAGCTCAATAAAAAATTGTTGCGATTCATGATGATCATCGAGCATACACATGAGATCAACCACCTTGTTGCCTTGCGCAAGCATGATATCACGCGATACCCCGCCATGCTTGATCATAGCAAAAAAAAGTTCTTTGCGTGCATAAGATTGCTCAAGCAGATCGTCATGAACAAGTGTATCAAGCATTGCAATTGCTTCATCAAAATTACCTGCAACACGGTGAAAACGCACAACATAGATACCATATTCCCACGCTTTTGCATGCATGCATAGTTGACTATATAAGACAACTAATTGATGTGCATAGGTGAGTTTTTCATCGGTAATGTGAAAAATATGTTCCACGATAGCAGCAGCTTCCACATATCGCTCATCACGTTTATACGTTTGTAAGGCATGCGCATACCGTTGGATAGCTCCGGATGTATCACCAAAAGCCAATAAAATATCACCCTCAAGTTGATACACAAATGCTTCATCTTCGAGCGAATGTGAAAGCAAACGGTACACCCCTAACGCACGCTCTTTTTCGCCACGCGAAACGCACTCTGCTAATTTAAACCAAGCAATATTGTACTTATTTGCCGGCAAATGCCTCATGGCCCTACCTCACCATTCTCTGAGCGTCTTGTGTATATGCACACTTCCCTTACACTCTATGCATAACGATACAAAAAACAACATCATTTTACAAAATTAAACTATTGCTGCATTTTGAGAATTTATTTTCTCATTGGCAATTTGATTGTAATTGTATATATTATATAAAAATGTATTATTTTTGGATTTTTTTTACGAGAAACAAACATGCGTTTTAATCGCGTAATTTTATGCATTATTTTATTAGCCTGCAGCAACATGCACACTGCCCAAAAGAACATCGCCCAGAAAAAAAAGGACACGGAGCAATCGTTATGGCAGCGGTCCTGTGCTTTTACTGCAAATAATAAGAAGTGGCTTGCGTTTAACGCAATCGCATTACCTACTGCAGTTTGCTATGGCCAATTACGAGAAGCCAATAGGCAATTGTCACCCAACACAGATCTCAGGGGGCCGAGTATTTCCCGTCTAGCCAAACATTTAAGACCATGGTTAAACAAATGCTACTTACAAGACACAGAGGTTGAAGGTATACAAACAATAATATTCGAGGTCTATGAAAAAAACCAAACATTTGTACCCCTTGGCCTTACAACGTTGGGTAAAATATTTTGGTGGATCGGTCTTCTTTAAATTACTGTTTTGTTAAGACAATCATGCCACCATTTTTTATTAAAAATGGTGCCGGGGATCGGAATTGAACCAACGACGCTAAGCTCTTCAGGCTTACGCTCTACCACTGAGCTACCCCGGCATATATGACATTTAAGACTCTAGTATGGTACCTTTTTGACGCTTTTTGTCAATTGAAATTAGATCTCTTTCAAAGGTCGCATTTTGAATCTAAGATTTTGTTGTTTGTGGAGAGATCCATTAATCGCATTTTTAACCTACAATACTCAGAGCATACCTGGAAAAGAAGTTGTCAATCGAGAAAAGCTTTGCTACGCTGCGTACAAGTTATGTTCTGAATTAGGTAAAGCAGATCATGGAATCATTAGAATCACGTATTCAGGAAATTCGCACGCTGTTTGACCGTGCTATCAAAGAAGCAACAAATGAAACAGCATTAGAAGATGTACGCCTTGTATTCCTTTCACGCAAAGGACATTTAACTTCACTGATGGCGGATCTTAAAACAGCATCGCTCGAGCAAAAAAAAGTAGTCGGACCTGCAATCAATGCATTAAAACAGCATATTGAGCAAGCGTACCAAGAAAAAGTTGCATGGGTTAATCAACGTGTGGCAGAACAAGCAATAGCACGCCTACATTATTTTGATGTAACCGCACAAAAGAAACTCCCTCATGTAGGGCATTTACACGTCTACACACACATTATCCAGGAACTTGAAGATATATTTATTTCAATGGGTTTTTCTATCGCGGATGGACCTGAGCTGGAAACCGATTTTTATAATTTTCAAGCACTCAACATTCCCGAAAATCATCCGGCACGCGATATCCATGATACCTTTTGGATTGCAAGTCCACACCTGCTCTTAAGGACCCATACATCCACGGTACAAATCCATGCCATGGAACAACAAGGGCCACCGCTTGCGGTGTTTTCTACAGGACGTACGTATCGCCATGAGGCCACCGACGCTACCCATGACTTTGTTTTTATGCAAGCAGAAGGCATTATGGTTGGCAAAAACATATCAATGGCAAATCTCCTTGCTATAGCACACGCTTTTTTACGCCTTATTTTTGACAAAGAAGATCTTGCTATTCGTGTTCGCCCGGGGTATTTTCCCTTTGTAGAGCCAGGCATTGAGATCGATTTTTCATGTCCTTTTTGTAAACAAGGCTGTTCACGTTGTAAAAAAAGTGGTTGGATCGAATTACTTGGTGCAGGACTTGTACATCCTACCGTATTGCAGACTGCAGGTATTGATCCGACCCAATATACAGGATTTGCATTTGGCATGGGTATTGAACGCCTGGCAATGCTTAAGTATGGAATCGATGATATTCGATTGTTCCACAGCGCGCATTTGGAGTTTTTGCATCAATTTTAACACGTAAAAGAGGTGAGCATGGAAATAATAAAAGCAATTATACCAGCAGCAGGGCTCGGCACTCGATTTTTACCGTATACAACAACCATTCCCAAAGAAATGATCCCGTTATTTAATAAGCCGGCAATTCATTACATTGCCCATGAATGCATGCGGGCAGATCTCAAGCAGCTTATTGTAATCGCCAATAAAGATAAACATGCCATTAGCGACTATTTTGAATCAGGACAACACCGAGCATTTACCGGCAAAAAGACGTATGAACATGCACTTGCAGAATTGCGTAAAATGGCACGCTCGTTGACATTTAGCTATATTCATCAACCAGAGCCTCTTGGCTTGGGGCATGCGATTCTATCGGCACGTCATGTAATTGGCAAAGAGTATGTAGCCATCCTGTTACCCGATGATATCATCGTAAGCCAAACGCCAGCAATTGCCCAACTTATGCAACTGGCGCGCCAAGAAAAGGCAAGCATTATTGCAGTACAAGAAGTCCCGCAAGATGCCATCTCGTCCTACGGTATCGTGAGCATAAAAAAACAAATCACTTCTTTACTCTTTCAAGTGAACGGTCTGGTAGAAAAACCGAAAGCCGTCGAGGCACCATCAAACTTCGCGATTGTCGGTCGCTATGTACTTTCATCAAAAATAATTCAAGCTTTAGATGAGATTTCTCACGATCATGCCCACGGAGAATTGCAACTTACTGATGCCATCGCGCGCATGTTACACAATAACGAGCGCGTATTTGCGTATAAAGTTCAAGGTCAGCGGTACGACATTGGCACACCTTTAGGATGGATCAAATCGCTCCTAGCGCTTGCATTGCAAGACCCTACTCTTGCTCCTGCCATACGTGAATTTTTGCACGAGCAAGAACATATGCATACGATACCTATTCGTGATACATCAGCACCCATACAGCGCACACTTTAAAAATCTGCCTCGCACATTATGCATCGTACATATTTTCATACATAATATTGCTATTTGCCAAAATATATTAGTATTATTTTAATGAAAAGTTGTAATTGAGTTATTGGCCGAGGAAGGGATCATGAAAAAAAACTTAGTGTATATTTTGACGTTAATAACCATTGTTGTAGCACTTAATTATATCCATATTCATTCTGATCCTTATCCTGATTGTCATGATAATCAAGAACCATTTTTTTCATGCTGGCTCAAGGAATCACCTACTATTGATAAGATCTACATGACCCATGGACAACATCAAGAATTCCATGAACAACCTCAACATCCTGATGCACAACATCGTGAGTATGAGACGATTGAGGAACAAACCTCATGAAAAATCGTTGTTTTTTTCTGATATGGTGCATCGTATTGAACATGCACATGGTGAACGCAGGAATAGGGTGCCTTGCTGCCTATGGTCCATTAGGCACACTTGATTATAAAGAATGGCGCCTTGTCCCTAACTGTACCTGTGATTGCGAAGGTTCACATACCATCCTGCGTGGCGGATTATGCTCAGGGTGTAAACACCGACATCCTACAGTCCCTATTAATGCACCACGCAATATCATCGATATGCAAGCAGTGGTGCGTAGCGTGAACATCAATCGGTTACAACAGCATCATCAGACAATTTCATCAACAAGGGAATGATTGCATCGGGCGATAACGAAAGCGAATCGATACCCATGCGTATAAGCATATCTGCAAAATCAGGATAATCAGATGGCGCTTGACCACAAATACCGATAACTTTATTGCATGTATGGGCGTGATCAATAGCCAATTTTATTGCTGCAATCACCGCTTTATTACGCTCATCCAGTGTCGATGTTAGCAGCGTTGAATCACGATCAACTCCCAATATAAGTTGGGTTAAATCGTTTGATCCGATAGAAAAACCATCAAACAATGGTGCAAAATCAGGTAAAAGAAAAACATTTGCCGGAAGCTCAACCATCATATAAACTTTCAATCCATCTTTGCCACGTTCTAATCCGTGCTCTTTGAGCAACGCAATAACCGCACGCGCCTCGTCAACGGTACGTACAAAAGGAATCATCAGAATAATATTAGTAAGGCCAAATATCGTACGTGCATGCGTTACTGCTGCACATTCAAGCGCAAATGCATCATGATACAATGGATGAGTATAGCGTGATGCGCCACGAAGCCCTAACATAGGATTGAGTTCACGAGGTTCAAAATAATTGCCCCCCATAAGATTGCTATATTCCGAACTTTTAAAATCAGAAAAACGTACAATAACCGGGCGTGGATAAAGACCTGCGGCAATCATGCCTATGCCACGTGCGAGCGTTTCTATAAAAAACTTTTTACCGGTGGCATACCCACGTGTGCGGTGAGCAATGGCGCGACGCATCGCATCATCAGTTATCTTGGTCGGGTGTACAAAAGCCATGGGATGCACTTGAATTTGATTGCTGATAATAAATTCCATACGGGCAAGGCCAACCCCATCGATTGGTAAAACCCCCAGTGCAAACGCATTATCAGGGTCTGCGCTATTGGCCATAATTTTAGGTGATGGTGGCCTGACCAAATCACGTACAGGTACCGTCTGTTGCTCAATAGGAATATGACCTGCATATACATATCCGCGTGCGCCACGAGAACAATCAACGGTAATAGGCTGTTTATCTTTGATGAGCTTAGTCGCTGTCGCAGCGCCAACCAGTGCAGGAATTCCCAATTCGCGGGCTACAATAGCTGCATGGCACGTTCTGCCACCGCTTTCAGTCACAAGCCCCGCAATACGTTTTAATACCGGTGTCCAATCAGGATCAGTCATATACGTTACTAAAACATCTCCCTCTTGTACTTGGTCAGCTGCATCAAGGGTAGCAATAACCCGTGCAGGTCCAGTGGCCACAGAAGATCCAATACTTTGACCAGTGACAAGTGTCAATTGATCCAATTGTTCAGTCGTGCGATCTGCAATGCGATAAAAACGTTTACTCGTATTGGTATGGGTAGCATGGACTGTTTCAGGGCGTGCCTGCACACAATACATGCGATGCTCAACCCCATCAAATGCCCATTCCATATCCATGGGAGTCCACCGACCATATAAAGCAGTATAGGCATCCTCGATGGTACACGTCATACGTGCAATTTCAAGAATTTGCTCATCAGACAAGCACCAGCGATGCTGCATAGTTTCGGGTACGGTTTGCACCACCGTGCGTTGCATAGCTGCATGTCCATACACCAAGCGCTCATCTTTATTTCCTAAATATTTTTTGATAATAGCCGCATATCCTGCTTTAAACGTGGGTTTGTGCACGACATATTCATCAGGCACTACCCTTCCTTGCACTAAAAGTTCACCCAAACCATATAGCGCATTAATAATAACAACATCTTTAAAACCAGTTTCAGTATCCAAAGAAAACGCGACTCCCGATATTCCCTTGTCAGATCTGACCATTTTTTGAACACCTACCGAAAGTGCTATGCGAAAATGATCAAACCCTTTTTCATGGCGATAGACGATTGCACGATCAGTAAAAAGCGATGCCATACTTTCTTTGCATTTTTGTATCAATTGGGCCGCACCACGCACATTTAAAAAGGTCTCGTGTTGCCCTGCAAACGATGCGCCGGGCAAATCTTCTGCCGTAGCTGATGATCGCACCGCAACATCACATTCTTGTCGCCCATACTGCTGCGATAAAGCTTGATATGCGGTAATAATCTCATGCACAAGATCATCAGGCATGCGTCCTTGTGCAATAAGCACACGAATTGCTGCGCCTGTCTTGCGCACCAGCGGTACATTATGCACATCGGTTATAGTATGTAACAATTGAGCGATAGGCTCTTTGAGCTTATTATAGGTAATATAGTACCAATAAGCTTGCGCAGTAATAGCAAATCCATGGGGTACGCGTATACCAGCATCACTGAGTGTGCTAATCATCTGTCCCAACGAACTATTTTTACCACCTACTGATGGCCCATCATGAATGCCGATTTCACGAAAATTTTTTATATACTGCATAAGCTAGCAATGACGTTCTTAGGTTCCAATGAGACTCCAATAATAAACGTTGATTGATACATAAAAAACCCCTTTTATTGCACTCCAGCTCTATTTGCACAACAACGGCAAATAGTATACACTAACATACTCTGGTGTTACCGTGGTAATGACCATTATGGCACTCCCATTATATCGTATATAACAGCATATGCTAAGAATACCGTACCTCGCAAGGAATGAGGATGAAAAAGTTTTTGCAATCACACGTCGTTGAAATTGGATTGGCAATTTTCTCCATGTTATTTGGAGCAGGAAATTTAATGTACCCGTTGCAGGTTGGCATTGAATCTGCGGATAAAAATATATGGGGTATTATTGGATTTATGCTGACCGCAGTGTGTCTGCCGGTACTTGGTTTTGTTGCAATGATCTTATTCAACGGCGACTATAGCGCATTTTTTCAACGTCTTGGCTCAGTGGCTGGATCATTACTCGTATTTTTCTGCATGGTCGTCATCGGCCCGCTTATTGGCATCCCCCGCATTACTACACTATCACACACAATGACCGCACCATTTTTGCCAGCGCCACTTGACCAAGTAACACCCGTCTCTTCCTTGCTTTTCGCATTGATCTTTTTTGCCATTACTTTTTTAGCCACCTATCGAGAAAGCAGAATTGTTGACATCCTTGGCCGTTTCATCAGTCCCGCGTTACTCATCTCTCTCAGTATTATCATCATCAAGGGATTGACCATGCCTGCTGCAGCAATCGGTACAACCTCAGATTCCGCAGGGTTTATCTTTTTCCGTAATGTCATCCGTGGTTATGAAACACTTGATCTCCTGGGCGCGATTTTCTTTTCCTCGATTGTATTAAGCATTTTAAAAACAAGCATGAAAAAAAGTCATGAATACCAACCAAAACTCCTTGCAGCCATAGGATTTCAAGCAAGTTCAATTGGTGTCGGATTACTCGCGTTAGTGTACATTGGTATGAATTTGCTCGGCCACTATCATGGAATGCATGTTGAATTCAGTAACCCGGGCGAACTATTCCGTAATGTTTCATTCGCGATTATGGGGGCACAAGGAGCCGCCGTTATTGCCATGGCAGTGCTCATGGCATGTCTTTCAACTTCAATAGCCTTGGCCGCTGTTGTGGCAGAATATATACAAACAGAGATCTTTCAAGGAAGCATTGGCTATGTCTCTGCGCTCTTGCTCACCTTGGCATCATGCTTACCCTTGTCGACCGCAGGGTTAACACACGTCATGCAGCTGACAGGTGGCGCCGTTACCTATATCGGCTATCCTATTCTCATCACGCTTACTATATGCAATCTGCTCTACAAATTGATCGGCTTTCGGCCTGTCAAAATTCCCGTGCTCATCACCATCATCGTATGTGTTGCAAGTTATTGGAAATAGTCTTTTTTCCAACGAATAATGCATCCACAAGAAGTGTTTGGGCTCCCTATAGATTGTTTTGCACAGCAACCGTTTTCTGTTGTATGTGATATTTATGCGTTGGCATACTAACGCATGCCTGTACAAAACCGTAAAATAACGGATTAGGATTACCTAAACGGCTGGTAAATTCTGGATGCGCCTGCGTTGCTACAAAAAATGGATGACCATGAATCTCTAAAAACTCCATGAGTCGCGTACCATCTTCCCGTTCATAATAACCAGAAAAACATAATCCATGTGATTGTAAAAGTTCAACATAAGCAGGATTAACTTCATAACGATGGCGATGACGCTCAATCACTGTGCCGTCTGTTTGTAAGCGATGCAATTGGCTATACAATCTATGCATGTGTGTGTTAGGCGTACTATGCGCAGCATAATCCCCTAAACGCATAGTTCCGCCGTATGCATGTCCTTGCAGCAATTTTTGTTGCAATGGCAATAAGGTCACCACAGGATGGGGCGTGCTCGGATTAACTTCAGTGGTAGCTGCATCATGCAATCCTGCTTTATGGCGCGCGTATTCAACCACTGCTAGCTGCATGCCATAACAGATGCCCAAGTAAGGAATCTTCTGCTCACGTGCATAAGCAATAGTAGCAATCTTTCCTTCTACTCCCGTAGTTCCAAAACCCCCCGGGACCAAAATTCCATCACACGCCTGCAAACGTACAAGCGCAGCAGGGTCCATTTCAAATTCCTGCGCATTAAACCAGGTGATCTGTACACGAACATCATGTGCAATGCCTGCATGTAATAATGCATGACTAATACTTACATAGCTATCAGTCATCGCGTAATCACCACTTTCTATGTATTTACCCACAATGCCGATAGTAATCGTTCTTGATGGTGCCGTTATGCGTTGGAGCGCATGTTGCCATACCTGCCATTGCGGCACCGCCGTGGGTTGCATGCCAAGTATATCCATAAGCTTTTGCGCAACCCCTTTACGCTCAAGATCAAGCGGAACTTGATAAATAGTTGAACTATCAGGTGAAGAAATCACTGATTCATGCGGTAAATGCGCATATGTTTCTATTTTTTGTCGCCGCACTGCATCAACTTCATCAGCAGAACGACATATAACTAAATCAGGAAAAATGCCCGATTCGTTAAGTAATTTGAGTGCTTGCTGCGCTGGTTTAGTCTTCATCTCGCCAATATGTGAGGGCACTGGCAAATAAGTAACATGCACGTACGCAACATGCGCACGACCACACAACCGCTCAAGTGATTTAACGGCACACAAAAAGGGGACGTTTTCATAATCGCCAACCGTGCCACCTAATTCAATAAGTGCAATATCGTATCCTGCAGCAGCATCCGTGATGCGATTGCGAATTTCATCCAAAATATGGGGCACAAATTGCACGGTCTTGCCTAAATAGCCACCTTGTCGCTCTCGTTCAATCACCGCCTGATAAATTTGCCCAGTGGTAATGTTATTTTTTTTAGGGATCGATTCATCAATAAATCGTTCATACGTTCCCAAATCTTGATCAATCTCACCACCATCATACGTTACCCACACTTCACCATGTTCAGTTGGCCGCAACGTACCAGCATCAACGTTAATGTAAGGGTCAATTTTAATGAGACATACGCGATGGCCATACTGTTTAAATATAGCGCCCAATGAGGCAGTGATAACGCCCTTGCCAACACCTGATATGACACCGCCAACCACAATAATATATTTAGTCATTCTTCTCCCTTGTGAGCACAGAGTACACCGCATGCACGCCACGTATGCCGATAATTAAAAAAATAAGGCCTGTTGATCAACAGACCCTATGAGTGTACAGAATATGCGGTAGAATGGAATAATGAGTAGAAAAATTATGATGCTATTCATTCGCACTGATTATACTTTGCGAAGGTTGTTGAAATTTAGCAATCAATATTATCATTTCCACTAAATAGCTGTGTATTGTTTTATAGTTCTTATCGACTGATAATGATTGCAAAAATCGAATAACAGCGCTTCCATTCCGCTTGTCAATTATGGTGAGCGGTAAGTCCTCTATTACTTCTAAACTAAACTGCTTAAAACACATATTACTAAAATTTGTAAATGTTTTTGCATCAACAGTTTTTGCCTTATCTAATACTTCTACCATCAGTCGTCCAAAGTCGCGCTCCCCGGCCAATTCAACTTCAGTTTTTTGCTTCACCCCACCAAATAATCCCCTCCACCAGGCAAGTCCCAATGTACCCAAGATGACTAAACTGGCACCAATGATGCCTTTATACCCAACCAACTCAAATGCTTTTTGCCGAAATTCAGTGGTTTTTTGCGAAATCGCTTGCTGTGATGGCATTGCACCCCACAATGACTTTGCATACTCAGAACCTTCTATAATACAAGGAGTAAGACTTATACCCGCGACCAGCAAAAATGCCGCCCCCCCCTTATTGTTTTTTTCAAATATAAAAAAGCATTCACTTTAACTCCTTTGATTCTATATTAAAACACCTTCAATTATAATTCTAATATAGATTTTTAGAGAAAATCAAGGTTTGATCAGAAAACAGGTTTAGCGTCCTAACAGGATGCGCGCATTTCGAATTCAAGTGTTTGTAGTTCAAGATTTAATTTATCAATCACCTGCAAGCTTGGCTGTATATATTTTTTCACCGCTCGTGTCTTTAAATATTATAAAACATGCAATAGCTTACGCAATGACTCTAAGACTTCCTTAGAAAGAGGATCACTAACCGCTTCTGCAAAAGAAAATTTCGACATCTGGCTATCTACTATGTACTGGATCAGCTCTTTGATATCTTGAACTTTTTGTGTATTGGCATTTAGCATGCAAACAATCAAATCCTCTTTATTTTCAATGTTCTTTGTTTCACACAATGACCAAGTATTAAACATTTCAACAAACTTTTTCATAAAAAACACGTCCTGCTTTGCTATTTCATCGAGTATGGAGCAAATTTCTACCTCTCGTATCGTGGTCTTTATGCCTCTAATCTCTGCGTCTAATTGTGATATTGCGTTTTGCATGCTTAATTCTTCTGGTTGCAACTGTTTGATCAAGGGCATAATTTTTTTCTGCACTTGCTGCTCAAGCCACTTATGTATCTCATTAAGTTCGGTGGTAAATACCATAGTTTTCCCTTGAAGAGCTGTAAAAAAGTCGAATAAAATTTTCAATTCACCTTCAATGCCAGTAATAATATTATTTGGCTGTATATCTTGAGCTCTTTTTCGCAAAAAAATGTATATCATAGTAAACATCGTATTCGTAAGATCACTTGCTCCGGACCGAATAGACAGAGCTTTGAGCAAAACGCCAGCTATCACTCTCCCTTCTGCAGCACCATCCTGACTATTAATTTTTCCGCTGTTCTGAATCTTCTTCCATATTTGACTAATGAACTCTTCAATTAATTGGGCAAAATTCTCTTGCAGTTCTTGATGAATCCCTTTTGCAATAGGTGTAGTACGCAAAACTGGAGGCGGTACAGAAAGTGATGGTCCTAGCACTTGTGTTATTGGCGGCAGATGTTGCGGCCGTGGTCGTGTATCACGCCACTTTTTCCACGCATACACAGAAACTCCTGCAACAAGCGCAAGGGCTGTGATCGTTTTATAGTGTGAACGCGTAAAGCTCAATACACCCGGAAAAAAGGCCAATTTTTCTTGCAAATAAGGACGCCAATTATTCCACGGGCTTTGTAATGCATTCATCATCGCTTCAGTGGCAGAAAAATTCTGTGCTCCATTACCTATACACGGCGATAACACCAAAAATAATATCACTCTTATAGAGCGCTGTTCCATAAACTACCCCTAGTTCAGCTTCCTCAATAATATTATATGTTAAAAACATAGGTTAATGCCACAGCTTGTTATGGTAGCGCATATTGTACCTATAGTGGCCATGATTGTACTCTTGTATTTTGAGCCAAAAATGACTGTATATCTTTTTTCACCGCCCTATTTAACCATGTAGCAAGCTTTTGTAAACCACGTTTAATAGCAGGATAACTATCAAAAACCGTAATGCAAGTACGTAAAAATTGCTCAAGCGCGTTGATAACACGAGAAATCATTTTTGGCTCCATGTGCAATAATCCAGAAGTATCAAAAATATCTTTTTCTATGGTCTGCATAACATTGTCAGGACTTTGATTACACATATCCCCGTATTCTAACATGTTCATTTGACACCATTGTTGCCATAGCAAAGCTGCTTCTGGCTTAGATAATTTAATAGCGCGCATTCGTATGAAAAAATTATGCAATAATTGTTTATAATTTTTTATCAGTTGTTCTTCCCTGCTTATTGGAAGCGGTATTGCGTGAGGTTTTCTGACTTGTGTTGGTGGTAGAACTGGAATAAATGTTGCTGTTGTTTTTACTGATGATAGTTGCTTTATTAGTGGTAAAATTTTATTTTTGCATTCTTCATTAAACCTGGTCAATATAGTTGCAAATTGAGATTTTAACGTTGTCGTATTTTGCATACAAGTATATAAAAAATCACTAATTTTATATATTACTTGTGCTATATCTTTAATATTAGCTATTGTTGCCATTTGTTGCATATTGTGATACATACCCTTCAAAAGGTCCGTATTTACAACATCGCGTTTAATAATGTTAAGACCTAAGTTCAAAACCACCTTATTCCACGTCTCTATTATTATGTTTATTTCATTTTTAGGAACATCTTCTTGTGTAATACTCTTGCTTATATGTTCCATGCACTCTTGAATAAGCTGCACAAAATTTTTGCGCAACTGTTCTTCAATCCGTTTTGGAACAGCTAGAGATTGCGGCGAAATCTGGAGAGACACAGGAGGGGTAACCAAAGATGCTGATCCTACAGCTGGCACAATTACCGCTGGTGATGATGCTAATGCTACTGGACCTTCTGGCTGCCCTGCAGGCTGCACAGGTAACACCGGTAAATGAGTTGGTTGTGGCAGTACCTGAGGAAATGCAACCGGAGGCGATTGTGCTAGTATTATTTCTTGCGATGGAGCATCTGGTTGCGGTTGCGGCCGTGGTCGTGTATCATGCCACTTTTTCCACGCATACACAGAAACTCCCGCAACAAGCGCAAGGGCGGCGATCGTTTTATAGTGTGAACGGGTAAAGCTTAATAGACCCGGAAAAAAGGCAAGCTTTTCTTGCAGATAAGGACGCACATTATTCCACGGATTTTGCAATACATTGAGTATGCCACTTGCAGCAGCATTGTGATCGGTACTCCCCATGCTCAACAATGGTGACAAAGCCCCCAATAGCAATGCACATGCCACACGGCGGTATTTGCATTTTTTCTGCATATTGGATCTCTTTCGAAACTCCTTAAAACTACCTAAAAGCCCAGAAAAGCAATGGCCGTCTCAAAAGAGCTCTATTTTTCCCTGATCATCCATTTATTACTAATATAAAGAAAATTCACACAAAGATGCAAATATTATTACAAAAGAGCAGGTCGTTTGTATGCTGTCGCAAGGTGATCTGGTCTATTTGTAAATAAAATATAAAAAAATTAATTTGCTTTTCATTGCTTTTTGTAAATATACAGGCATATTAGTATTTACTACACTAGGGTAGTGGTCAACAATTTCAAGTTATTTAAGTCACAAGGAATAGATTATGATTCTTCATCGTTTTAAGATTGCAGCCATGATCATCGTCCCATTGTCTATGATGCATTCACCTATACAGGGCATGTTTCATCCATCAGATGTACCAGAACTTGCCGAAAGTAAGCAAGTCAGTCAAGTCACTAAAGTCAATTTTCCTCAACAACGGCATATCCCTAGCATTATTCAAGAAATTCCAGCAAGTGCACGCCGAGGGAACCTGCCAAAAACCGTAATTACCCTTGGTATCGCAGCAGGTATAGGAGCAGGTTGGTTGCTCAGCGACGTATTGCCCGGCAAGAAGGATCAACGTTAATTTTTTGTGTACAGGTATTCAATATTAGAATCCTGGCCATTCCAATAATTTTTCAAATGGAGGTTTGATTATGTTTTTAGGACGTATATATTTTTGTATTGTTTTGTTGTGTATTTCAACTTTTTTCAACATACCTCTTCATGCAAGTGAACACAAAGAACTATTTCGTGCTCCCGCGCATGCTTTTGCCGCTTTTATTAGTGATCGCAAAGAAACTTTGGGGGAACAAGCAGTTAAAAATGTTATTGAACAATTAGAAGAAAAAGAAAATGCTGCGGTGGTAGCAATTAATCATGTCACCGGTCATAGTAACAACCCTTTACAATTTCATGCTCAACTAAAAAAGAGACTCATGGAGATTCCATTTGACCTTAACCGCCCCCAAGGTTCATTAGACTCTGCCGCTCTTGCAGAAAAATTAATTTATGCCAAGGAAATGCCTCAACTCAATAATATGGCCAAAAAACTATGTGCCGAATTTAGAATAGATCCAAGTGTAATTACAGTATTTATTGACAAAAGTGGCTACCTTACTTCAAATGCATGCACTTTTGGCAATACTATAGTTGTGGGAAGAGAATTTTTAGCGGCAACGCCTGCAGAACAACAAGCCATGTTAAGCCATGAATTCGGTCATATAGTCAATGGTGATAGTTCGGTTGCCACGGTATATGGACAAATATTAAACCAGCATGGAGCTCCAAAATCATTACTCAATCCACTGCAGCAAGCATATGAGTACCGCGCAGACGCAATGGCAGTTTTCCATTCAAGTCATAGTGCTTTGGGATTAATGCACACACTGGATAAAATGGATAACAAGGTCTTTCAGCATTTCTTTACAAAAAGAATAACCCATCCAAGTGACCTAGCCCGTATTGATTATATACGTACAAATTCCCGAAAATTCTTTCCCTGTACTCCTGCAGCAGAATTTAAATTTTCAGCACGCGCTTTGCTCAAAAGTGAACATAATTTTAAAAAATTAGGGTTAATAGCTGGATCAGCAGCAGGGTTAACATATGCATATACAACAAAAAAAGATAACGCCTGATTAACTAAAAAAATCTAACGTAAAAGAGCTCTATTTTATAGGGCTCTTTTTTATTAAACCCCTGAAAAACACCCTATATTCCGAGGCGGGCTCTACTTGGATAAAATACTGGTCAATGGCTGATTCATGCGCCGCTGTTGTTCTGCCGCGCGCAAAGCATCTATAATTTCACTCAAATCGCCATTATCCATGACCATATCAAGTTTTTTAAGCGTAACGTTAACCTGATGATCAGTAATTCGATTTTGGGGATAGTTGTACGTACGTACTTTTTCAGATCGGCCTCCGGTGCCTACTTGTTCACGTCGCTGCTGCACTGTCTGTGCCTGCTTTTTTTCTAGCTCAGCAGCCAAGATCTTTGATTGCAGCATTTTCATAGCTTTTGCTTTATTTTTATGTTGGGAACGCTCATCTTGGCAGGCGACCACCATGCCCGTTGGCACATGTGTAATACGCACTGCAGAGTCAGTTTTATTAACATGTTGCCCACCCGCGCCACTTGAACGATAGACATCAATGCGCAGATCGGCTGGGTTAATTGCTACTTCTACTTCTTCAGCCTCCGGTAATACTACAACCGTAGCAGTGGATGTATGAATACGTCCTGCAGTTTCAGTAGCTGGCACGCGTTGCACACGATGCACCCCCGATTCATGCTTAAGATACCCATAAACGCCATTACCCTGAATGTTGAGCACTCCTTCACGAATACCACCGAGGTCAGTATCACTCAGATGGTCAACGCTCACACGCCAACCCATGCGTTGGCCATACAACGTATACATTTTCAACAGATCAGCGGCAAATAATGCTGCTTCCTGACCACCAGTGCCTGCGCGAACTTCCAAATAAACCGAACGGCTGTCATGCTCATCAGGGGGAAATAGAGTATCATTAAGTGCTTGATGCGCTTTCGCGCTCTGTTCAGCAACAGCAACAAGCTCTTCTTCCAGAAGCTGTTTCCATTCCTGGTCACTTGTTTCTGCCATCATCTGTTTGAGCTCAATCTCTTTTTGCTCAAGCTGATCAATCAGTTCTTTTTTAACAAGAACTTCGGTAATGCGTGCAAGTTCTTTTTGCAAACGTTGGCGTTCTCCACGATCCAACGATGCATTAGTCAGTATCTGTTCTAGCTCTGCACGACGCTGTTGGATACCTTCCCAGGATCCGGTCATTGCAGGTTAGGCCTTATTAAATTTACTAAATTTTTTATAAAATTTTTCAATTTTACCCGCAGTATCAACAAATTTTTGCTCACCACTGTAAAATGGATGGCATGCAGAACACAATGTAACGCTCAAATTAGACGCCGTAGAACGCGTTTGAAATGTGTTACCACATGCGCAACGTGCTTCAACTTCATGTAATGTTGGATGAATACCCTGTTTCACGATTAACCTCTTAAAACTAAGAAAACTATGTATGTACCCTGTATCTATGCATTTAGTATCGTAAAAAAGCCTATTTTTGTAAAGCGGACGGTAATAAACGTCTATTTTCGTCGTTCAATGCCTTTTGAAATTCTATTAAAATAGCCTGTATACGTCCTCTATCTCCCTGCAATACAATACCTTCTTGGGGACACAAAATAATCTTAACTTTTTCGCCATCCAAGGTAATCATCTGGCGCTCCTGGTTCAAACTCGTACTCAGATGCGTTTGTCGCTCTTGCATATAAGCGCCAATAATATCAAACATGCGGCTTGTCCCAACATGGGCAAAAGGCCCTATCGTACAGCTGAATTCTGCGTCATCAGTACGCACGGGAGCTACCTGGAGATATGATAACCCTGCTGCAAGCAGCACTGGCGATGCAATCGTGGTCAACACAATGGTTACCACGGCAATAATATATTGTTCCTGCGTAATTAACGCAGAGCCACACAAAACGGTGGAAACAACTAATCCTACCTCACCGCGTGCAACCATTGAAGCACCAAACAAGAATCCATCCAGCCATGACCAACGCTGCTGTGCATCATGCACTCCCCAATTGCTTATCCACATGGCAATAAAGCATGCACAAAATTTAGAAAAAAGCGCAAGCACAAGCACATAGCCAACCAAAAGCCACTGACCAAAGGTCAAAATACTAATATTAAGCTGCAACCCAACCGATCCTAAAAAAAGTGGTAACAAAATAGTTTGCGTAAAAGGAGCAATAATGCCTTGCGCATGACCATGATCATCACCACGGCGATGAAATAATCCCGCAAAATATGCACCGGTTATACCAGCTAAACCTCCAACCAATTCTGCAAATGCAAAGTACATAAGCATGACCCCATTGGCGACCGAGGGTATGAGGTACGCACGCTCTTTAGCTCCTAACCAACGGATAAGATGGGGAATAACATAGGCGCCCACCGCAATAATGACGACAAATGAAAGTAGTAAATAACCAAGCGCATGCATTAATGTCACACTATGGCCATGCATTGCACCAGACGGGGTGCCAAAAAAACCTGATTGTGCGGCAATAAAAAAGATTGAAAGTAAAACTACTGCGACAATATCATCAATAATGGCAGCGCCAAGCGTTGCTTTTGAACTGCGCAAATGCATCATTTTCAATGAAAATAACATAGCGATAGGAATAGAAACACTGGTGGCTGCAAATATCAAACCCATACCGACTGCCTGCACATCACTAAAAAGCTGCGGTGCGATGATCATTAAGCCAATCCATATGATGCCAATCGGCAACAGCGCTCCCAGCAATCCAGCACTAATGGCAGCACGCCCTACCTTAGCAATATCATGAATATCGGTTTCATAGCCCGCAATCCATAATAAATAAGACACCGTCAATACTGCCGAAAGCAAAAGCACAAAAAAAGCACATAAATCGGATGATATTAATGCGTATATCGTTCCCGTTGCACGATCAGAAAAATAAACTGGATGGGAAAAAATCGCCCACCCACTGATATTCATAAGTGACGGACCAAGTATAATTCCACCAATAATCTGACCCGCAATAGTTGGAATAGCGCATAAGCGATGCAATATCCATCCGCACATTACTGACCATACCAACACACATGCTACAAAAAAAGCACAGTGTGCGACAAAGGCAGTATCAAGACCCGAACTTATCAGGACTGTCGGGGGTATAGAAAATGAAGCCATCGTATTCACCACTAATATCCTATCCGTTCTTTTTTTCTATGGAAATTCCACAGTTGTTAAAAATTTGCGCGGCATTCTGTAGTTCTTGTTGGTAAGTACCAATGGGGTTTCGCTGTAATCTTACGAAACATGCAGCAAGATCATGCAATGCACTTTTATATGTGTCGCCGCCCACAGCTGCATGTGTTTTTGATTCTGGCCCTTCTAAAGGATTAGGAGCAGGGCGCGACCCTGAGGACAGATTTTTATATTTGTTTGATTGATTGTAATAATAGTACATACCGTAGAGCAAACTCATTTCTACCCCAATCCTGACCAAACTCCATCCTGTTTTTTTAAGATCTTGCACCCAAAAACCTACTTCATCCGGCTCTTCTGCCCTAATTGTTATTTTAGGTTTTTGTTTTTTCTTTAATTGTCTCTTACTTTCTATTTTATTTTCAAGAGGAGCTTCTATCTTACTTTCTGCGCTATTGGCCTCTGGAGCTTCTAATTTATTCTCTGCCTGAGCCTCTGTTTTATTTTCTGCCACATTTGCTAAGTTAATAATATTCGGCTCAATATTTTCTAAAGCAGGAGGCGCACTAGTAATAATATCCGTCTCCACATTAGCTCCTATAGATCCGTATACGTTCGCAAGCAACACACATAACATAGTCGCTTTTTGCAGTTTCATCATAGAATACCCTTATCACGCATTACAAAACAAAAATTATAAAATTAATCTACAAGAAGTGTATTAACAACAGGCTTTTTTGTAAATAAATTGTGTCTTTTTGGCTTGATTAATAGCAAAAAAATTACTTCCTCTTGTTTTCGTATTTTGTGCATGATATATGTACTTAAAGTACAGTAGGAGCAGTAAATGAGAAAAATATCTTCCATTATTATTGGATTAGCAACCATCGTAGCGTGTATTGATACTATGCCATTATCCTGCATACGCATTGGCCATCGGGGAGCATGTGGTTATGCCCCTGAAAATACTTTGGCATCATGCGCAAAAGCATTGGAACTCGGTGTTGCCATGATCGAACTTGATGTGTATTGTTGCGCCTCAGGTGAATTAGTTGTTATTCACGATGCAACACTCAAACGTACCACCAACGGCGATGGTTGTGTTGAACAATGGGGCTTGGAACAACTAAAAGAACTTGATGCAGGTCATGGTCAAAAGATTCCCACACTTGCAGAAGTCTTTGATCACATTGATCGACAAGCAATTATCAACATAGAACTTAAAGGAATTAACACTGGTCCTGCAGTTGTGCAATTAATCGAGCATTATGTCCACACCCGTGGATGGTCGTATGACGATTTTTTAGTTTCATCATTTAATCATCGCCAGATTCTTGAAATCAAAAATTTAAATCCCGCACTACACACCAGCGCTCTTTTGGAAGGAATTCCCATAACTTTGGCCGCATTCGCCATCTCTTGTAACGCCAATGCTATAGGCATTTCAAAAGATTGTATCACACAAGAATATGTTGATCATGCCCACAAACTCGGACTCAAAGTATATGTGTTCACCGTCAATGAAACTTACGACATTGAACGCATTGCGCACCTGCGCGTCGACGGTATTATTTCAAACTATCCTGATCGCATTCCAGACGACCGTGGTTCAAAACATACGTGATAGAGAATCCAACTGAGGGATCCTAATAATGTTACTCCTAAAGTTAATTTTTTCTTTGGAGTTGTTGTGCGCATTTGCCATCTTCGATTAAAAACATCAAGTGCATAAGCAAAATCCCGAGCCGTACACCGCAATTGGTCTTTAGTTCTCAATTGACTTCCAAATTCCAACTGAACTGCATTTATACCCTGCTTGCAATGACTGCCATATGTATACACGGTAAAACCTCCATCGTATGAACGATGTTCTTGCTCCGTGATACTAGTTAATGAAGGAAACACTCGATATCCATACTTATGTAAAACCCCTAAGATGCTTTCTGCCCCAATTACCGCATCTTCTCCAGCAACTTTCAATAGGTCCTGCAATGTTTTTGTATTGCGTGTTCCACGAAAAATAGTGTCCGGATACGCACTCTGCCCATGAATATCAACCAGCAAAGGATGATTATCCGGAAACTTATTTTTCATTTCTTGGATATACAATGCAATCTGCCTATGATAAGCATTGTATATTTCTCGTGCATTTTCATCTTCATACGCACTGCGAGCAGATCGATTAGCATCAATATACTTTCTTGAAAAATATGCACCAACAACATACGGGACACAATCATATTCAGTTCTCATGATATCACGCACAATTTTAATCATTGGTAATGTATTAAGATCAGTAGCCGTTACGCCATACCTTCTGCCTTGCATCCCCTGTATGAATTCCCGGCCACCATGGGGTGCAGTCAGCAAAATTGGTATATTGCCAGGGTATGCATACACATACGCAGCGCACTCTTGTGGCGATAACTGTTTTCGACCATTGTGTGCAGCGTTACTGTTCATTACCGTAACACATGAAAGCAATATTGCGAGTATGACCACGCATCTCATAGTACTTAGACCTCAATTGGATAAAGATTGCATAGGTAACGAATGCATGAGCACACTATAATTGTATACGCATGCATACAATTATATCACAATTTTTAATGAACATTAGGTGTTTTTACACAATTTTCATAACGACTAATTTTTCATTTAATGCTGCATCCAAACACCAGCAGGCCCAGCACCAATAACTGCCCGGGAATAGGGCGATCGAGAGAACAGAGAATGGCTATTACCACAAGCACTTTCAAGCGCCACAGCCATGCAGTCAGTCAAAACAACAATGCATAATGCATACAACATGTACCACGAAAAAATTTTCATTACCGTAATGATGCAGGTTGTTGTGCCATTGGTCCAATCAATGCAGCCAACGGCGTATCTTGATGCATGGTGTGAATTTTGTGCGCTTCAATAAACGGGATGCCGAAACTTTCTGCTGCTTGTTGGTCAGGTAACATATCACCCACAAATATGGCTGTAGTTGCATCTATGGTCTGATTATAGAGTTCTGTAACAACATCTTGTATGACCAATAACATGCCAATACCTGGTTTTTTAAAGTGTCCAATAAGGTGTTGATACCGCGGATCTTCATGCGCCTTACGGATTTCAATCTCACCTGTTGCACGTTTAATCATAACCCAACATTCCACACCACCTATTGCAGGAGAAAATGTAGCTAGAGAGATCGGTAATGTTTCCATTAATATACTAAACTGCTTGATAATGCCCTCTGGATCCCAATTGTGCAGTTCAGTTGCCGCTATTTTTGTTCCAGAACAAATAATGTTAAGCGCAGCACTATGCATCACGTGCGGCACATTAGGCAACAAAACTCTTGCGGTAAAGTTCACATCGTTGGGATTTTTTGATCCTAGAATCGTACCATCATTATCCCAAATAATAATCTGCTGTTGCATACTCATTCCTATCACATTAACTATGACCAAGGTCATACAATAGTATATTAATTTCATTGTTATTTTGATTCTTTAGGTATGCGCAAAGCTACAAAACGCTCATAATATGGCTTGTTGCGTGTATAGAGTTGTTGATATACCGCTCTATGATCAATATCATGAATCTCTATAAACGTCGGCTCTCCTGCTGCATCAACATCATACGCATGCGGCTTGCAAAAACCAGTACTCTGTAAAAGATCACTAAACCACAAATGTCCCACATCATTATTCCAGGGATGATCGGATGGCATAGAGTCACTTAATCGATCCCAGTGCAAACTTTTTTCATCAAATGAAATTTCACAAAAATCACAAAATTTTTTAATAGTATCGACAGGATCTTGTGCTAGATCTTCAGCAATCATAACATAGGGACGATACAATGCACTATTGCATGTATGCACAAACAATTTCCACATATCTTCATAACTCATCCAATCTTCCAGCACAGGAAACAACTCAGGACGCTTATTATACAAAGAAGCAAGAGCAGCATGAGGGTTACGTACTAAAAATAGAACAATGACTGGCGAATATACACAATTTTCTAGATCAACAGAGAAAAGATACTGTTTAGCCGCAAAACCCATCTCTTTTACAAAAACAATTTTGTGTGAATTTTGCAATTGTCCTATACGCGCAATCGCCTCATCAAATGTTCGTGGATCATGGGGTGTAGCAATGATGTCATACGCTTCAGGTTCAAATTGTGCCGTGTATGCTTGAACACCTGGTTCATTGAGCACAGCGCAATCACCGCGATTTTCCATAGCTTTATAAAAGACCGTAGACAATGAACGGGGCGTAGAAAGACAATAGATACATTGAGTCTCACTTAACGTAACAGCCCAGTGCATCGATGTAAAAGCCAATATGAACGTGAAGATACATTGTTTCATATTATCCTTATTATGGTAATAACATTGCTATGATATTAGCATAATAGTTACTAAAGTACTTGGCAAAAGAGTTGTGTATACTTCAACTAACAACGTAATATGCAACAAAACGCAGATATTGACGTAACGCATCCGCTATAGGTGGTTTACCGTCATAGCTTTGACTATTAATTTTTCCTGCCCTAATCGCTCCATGTGGCTCTGCTTGTCCATACGCAGCATAGCGTGGATCAAACCCGTAAGGGTTGTAAAAAAGAAAATGCGTTTCTCCGCCGTCAACATTATCGCCAAAATATAAACCGGTATTTCTTTGCATCGACGGAAATGACTTGCGATCGTATTTGAGTTGTTCAATATCTGCTCTACTGAAAGAAAATAGCACCGTTCGGGGATAGTGCTCTGCTTTGCACACGTCTCCTCCAGTCAAAGCGTCTCCCACAGCACCCAAACCTCCGCCCGTACCAACAATACCTGCTCCTAACAATCCACCACCAGCGATCGTTGATCCTGCTGCTGGCACTGTCATTGTGATAGGTGAGCTTGATCCCAAGAACGCCGCTGATCCGGCTGTCACTGTTGAAGCTCCCGCTTCAGCTGCCAGAGCCGCCCCTGCAACTGCTCCTAATGCAGCAGCACCAACGCCAACACCGACGCCAAGTGCTATCAGCTCTTCATCAGAAAATTCCACACATTTTTGCTTTGGCCATGGAAAAGTAATAATTTTCAGTGCCGGATTTTTAAGATCGAATGTGTTGGTGGATAAAAAATATTTGCCGTTCGGCTGGGCTGTATAAATCTCTTTCACCTGGCGTTTGATGCTATTATCTGTTTTATAAAATACACTAAAGTAAATTGGCGCATCCATCACATTGATAAAATCCACGGCACCTAGTGGCATATGGAATAACACTATCATTAAAAATATAGACTGCTTCATCCCTGCTTCCCCTTTTTTTTGAGGTCATCATTTTACGTACAGATTGTATAAGTATGGTAACAGAATAGAGCACCATGATGATAGAATTGCAAAATTATTGCGTGAAAATGCGTTACATCGACTCATACATCAATACATTGTTATAGGACAGATTCTTCGATCTTTATCGGACCACTTGATTGCAACTTCAAGGATTTTTTTAATTTTTTTTGAATTGGCTTATGAAAATAATAAAGAACTCCCGCAACACACGCGGCACCGATTCCTATGTACAGTGCATTATGATATGCATAAGAACTGGCAATAGACGGCACGTTACCATGAGATGTAGAAGCAGGAAGTATGGCACTTTTGGGTATGTTATTAAAAGAATTCTCACCAGGCGATGAAAACTGAGCAGTTGTTATGGGTTCGTGGGCAAATGATGCTGCTGCACCAGTCAATGTCTCGCTACGCATATTTTGCTGCAGATGGCGATCCCCTACATAATAACACTCAGGACCAGCACCCAGAAAGCGCATACCCACTTTACCACAAAATTTTATCATCGATGTATAATCTTTTGTTACAGATGACATGATAGGCAATTTTTTAGCCTGTGCATCCCGCTCAGCTTGAGCATAGAGCACATGCGCAGCGGTTCCTACGGCAGTATAACCTTCTTGTGTAGAAATTTTTATCTCTTTTTGAGACCAACTTGAATGAACAGCCAACCACTCAACAAACCAATATTTCTCCTCCGCCGTTTTTGGGTTTTGTTTTTTTTTAGCCTTGATTAACTCAAAGCAATTCTTGCTTGCGTAACAAGTTATAAATCCACCTACGCTTTGTTTGTGCTCGTCCGTCAATACATAACTTACATAATCCTTATTATTCAAATCCTTGAAGACGGTTTCCACTGGTGCAAGCCAATATTGCAAGGAGTGCCCATCAACTTCTGTTGATTTGAGAATGTCGGTAATTCCTTGGGTATGAGAGGCAGCATTATAAGGAATTATTACACATTGACCTAACTCTGCAGAAGCAGCGATGTGCTCACAAGCCAAGATGCAGAACAGAAAAGTATTGACCAGCAGGAATTTAACAAGGATTGTCACAATTAGGTACCATATTTATCAAAATAAAATTTATATAGCATATGATATCATGAGAAAAAATTTATACAAAAAACATTCTCAAGCATTAAATAATCCTGCGTATTCAGCAAAGCTTGTTGCGCTTGACATGTTTTTGCTAAAGTATATTTGGGTATCAAAAAGAAAGAGAGATGGAATAATGAGAAATATTCTAATTGTAATACTATCAACCTCGATATATTCATCTTCACTGTATTGCGCCAGTCCTGACAGCAAAAAAAGCATAAGCTCAAGCCGTCATGATAATGATCTAAATTTGCAGTTGACGCAAGCTTGCCACGATAATAATCTAGAAGACGTTAAAAAGGCTCTTGCTGCCGGCGCACAAGTAAATATCGGACACCCCAATTACATCCTACCCCTCCAACTAGCCGTACGCAATCGCTCTGTTAATCTATGCCAACTACTTCTAGAAAAAAAAGCAGATCCAAACAAGAGCACTGACACCATCACTGGACCTCCACTTTTTGCATTATGCTATGACCATCAACTGGACCCAGACAAAGGAATTACGATAGCAAAATTACTACTAGCTACCGGGGCAGATCCATACGCGACTAATGAGTTGGGCGAAACTCCTCTGGATTTTGCACGCAAACTTTATAGCACAAGCCACTACTTACAATCACGTCAAAGCTTACGGGGCCCCAACACTCCGAATTATCTTGAACTTATTAAACTTATGCAGGCAAAAATCGAGGAATCGAAATCGAAAGGGAGTTGTTCTATTTCATAAGAAAAAGAGAAACTTATTTGACACGTTAAAAGAATAAACTATACGATACATTCATGATTATTCGAAAAATTTTGTTGCTCGGGATTTTGCTCTTAGGTACAGATCAGCCTTGTGGTGCAACATCTTTGGCAGAACAATTCAAGCAAGCAGGTTATGTAGAAATATGCGATACGAAGCATGGATCGGCAACGTTTGATTCGCTATATACATATTTTGATGAGCTCATTGCATTTTTTCAAGCAAATCCATGGTGGGCACAAAAATTGTACAGCGCAAAAGAACGTTTTATTCGCTCACACAATAGACATTACTACGCCACTGATTTTTTTGGTTTCTACGACGAATCGGAACGAGCAGGAAGAAGCCAGATCTCTTTCTATTATTCGATGCATTTTCATGAATTTATTTATTCTCGCTACCCAGAATTTAAAGAGGTTCACGAGATCATGCACTTTTTCAATGCGTGTTTCGAGATCCAAAAATCATACGAACATTTATTCAATGAAGCAGCAACTGAGTTAGGTTTAGAAACAATTTTTTCTTCACAAAATGGTCATCCGCCTATCATTTTGAAAATAATCAAATATCTCCCCTCTTACGTTCCTACAAGGCCTCATTACGATGGGACCGCGTTGACTCTTTTTCTCCACAGCACCGATGATCAATCGCTGTTGCTCTCCCCTTACAAGTCCTCATGTACCGTTGATGATTTTTCTGCCCCTGTAAGAAAATTTTCCCGATCGTACAATCAAAATTCTATCTTACTTATTCCTGGATTACTTTTGACAGAATTTTCCATGTATCCAACACCACACATTGTCATACATAACGGTACAGTCCGCTATGCCACCATTGCATTCGCTATGAGACCTTACTACCTTGCCCAAAAGAACGAACTTTCTCCGTTGCCGAACTTTAACCATTGAATAATTTTTTTTTACACCATAGCTTTACACCATAGTATGATAAAAAAATTATTACGGGATTTCTCATGTTCAAATTCAAGTATTGGATTTTTCTTTTCACTGCACATTCATTGCACACTTTAACAACACTTAATGTCATCATAAGCTCCGATAATAATCCGGGTGGTTTTGGCGAGGTGGGCGATTTGAGATATTGTTTGAATACCATGAATCAATCCCTCAACACGACCCCGGACGATTATGCTATTGTTTTTTCCTTTCCAATGACCATTCAACTCAATGGCATTCTGCCAATTATTAACAATTCATCAAACCCAGTCAGTATCACCATTGGCAATCCAGGATCTACTCCTACCGTCACCATTGATGGTAACAGTGGCACCTACAGCGGATTCTTCATTCCAATAGGCAATGTGATAATCCAAAATATGATATTTCAAAACCTAGCTGCACAAGGTGGCAATGGTGGAGATGGAATTTCGGGCGGCGGTGGTGGCATGGGTGCCGGAGGAGCCATATATGCTCCTCAATTTTTTTTAAATGGTGCCAATCCTTCAATAACGTTAATCAATGTATCGATCAATAACTGCTCTGCTATTGGTGGCAATGGAGGAAATTATGTAGGCGGCTCTTTGACCGGCAATGAAGGCGGTGGCGGCGGCGGTGGCTTGAGCGGCAATGGCGGTTCTGTTACAACCACAGGAAGTACTGGAGGAGGTGGCGGCGGCGGTTTTGGTGGCGATGGCGGAAATGTCACGCTTGCGACCGACGACGTACTCGGAGGTGGCGGTGGCGGCGGTGGGGGCCTGGGATCACGCGCCACTATAGGAATAGTCACGAACCTAGGCAATGGTGGCGACGATCAGGATTTTGGTCTAGATGGCAACGGCTATGGGATGACCATTACCGCTGGCTCTGGTAGCGGCGGTAATAGTGGAGGAAACAATGCAGGCGGCGGTGGCGGAGGCAGTACAGGAGGTGGCGGCGGCGGAAGCGCCGGATCAAACGGAGCGCAACCACAAGGCAGTATAGCGCCGGGAGGAAGTGCTCTACCTTCCGGAGGTAATGGAGGAGATGGTGGCGGCGGCGGTGGTGGTGGAGTCGTAATAACAAGTGTGAGCAATGAAATTGACGGTCAAGCTGGCAATGGCGGCTACGGCGGCGGTGGTGGCGGCGGAGCAGGAACTGGAGCTTATGATACTGCATACACCGTAAAAGGCGGATCAGGAGGCCTGGGCGGCGGTGGTGGTGCCGGCGGTGTCAATCAATCTGGTGTGACACCTGCAACAGGTGGTAATTCCCTTGGCGGAGGTGGCGGCGGTGGCGGTGGCCCCTCTAACGGCCCTAATGCCTTAGGTGGTACTGATATAGGAAACCTCGGTGGGGGATCAGGCGGAGTTGGCGCTAATACGTATGGCTCAGGCTTTGGAGGCGGTGGCGGAGGTGGAGGAAGCGGGCTTGGAGGCGCTATCTTTGTGGATAGTAATTTAAATTTTACGCTACAAGCATTTTCAGGCATTCCAACCATTTTCAATACCTCAAACAACAGTACTCAAGCAGGAACTCATGGAACTAGTGGTCCCGACGGCTCAGATGGTTTGGATGGATCTGCCTTGGGAAATAGTATTTTTTTACGCACCGGCTCGTCGCTTACGTTCATAGCATCCGATGCTGGTGATCTTTTGACACTCGGCGATCAAGTCGCATTTACGGACGACACCATATTCGGCGCAGGAGGCACCAGTATCTTTGTCCGAGGAAATGGAACAGTGGTTTACCATGGAACCACTGATTATTCAGGAACTATCATGATCAACAATGCAAATTTCAAAGTAAATGGATTGATCGATACCGCATCAATTTTTGTCTGTAGAAATATTGGCTTTAGTCCGCAACGAGGTACGTTAAGTGGTACAGGGGCTTTGACGGGAAATGTTTTTGTAAACTCCGGAACAATCTCTCCAGATGCCCAAGCAACACTCACACTCGGCAGTTTATTTCTCAATGCCGCAGATCCAGACAATGGCGCACTTGGAAGCCTCGTACACATCACCATCGATTCTACCAGCATTACTTCTTTAGTCGCTCTTACAGGATCCGCATCGTTAGCAGGTACCTTAGAGATCGATCTCGATCCAAACGCTGTACCGGGCACATACGTAATTCTCACTTCATCTGGTATTACAGGAACCTTTGATGCTGTTACTTTTACAGGAATAGTTCCGAATTATACGCTCTCTTATCTGCCTGACGGGAATCCTACGTTCGTGCAATTTGATTTTTTAGGCTATGCACCCGTTGTGGAACCACCGTCAAATCTTGCCGGTAAACAAAAGAAAAATGACTTTGGATTTGTGTACGAACTGTATACCCAACTGATATGGACAGCCAGTCCATCATCCGAAATAAGTGGTTATTTTATATATCGTGATGGGAACAAAATCGCAACAGTAGATACCGCTACATATACGTATAAAGATCATAATAGGACACAGGGAATCTCTTACCTTTATGCCATTACAGCATTTAACGCAGAAGGAAGCGAAAGCTCACCAGTCACTGTTGTTATTACACCTTAAATCACAGGGAAAAAGAATATGAGTATGTATAACAAAATTGCCTTACTTGCTGCACTGCTGTGCACATTGCCCCACTATGCATCCGATGTAACCCCATGGCTTGAAATAAAACCAAGTTATTTTTTATTTTCGACATGTCCGATGAATGATATCTATGATCATGGTGGTTTTGAAATTCAAGGAAGTGGATCAGTTCCCGTTTATCATCATCTTGATTTTTATGGCAGCATTGGCTACCGCAAAGCATGGGGTCACGCATTAAACAGTTGCGAAAAAACAAGCCTGGCCGTAATCCCCGTTGATATCGGCTTAAAACCGGTATTCAATTTCTGGCAACGATTTTACTATTTTTTTGCGATCGGATCCCGGTATTTCCACTTCCATCAACACAACAGCTCACCGTATGTTGATCGCATCATCAAAGGCAATGGTATCGGATTTTTTGTAAATACAGGTTTTAATGTACTGCTCGCCGATCATCTCTTGCTTGGCATTTTTGGCGAATATTCATATGAAAAGAAAAAAATCTGTCCCTGCATGCCGAATGTATTGAGCAATGGGAGTGTACAGATAGGAGGCTTTGCATTTGGCATAAGTTTGGGGTATGCATTTTAAACAAGAGCTCTTCCAAGCTTTAAAAGTATAATTTTTATGCATTATCAATCTAAATACAAATCCCAAATAGATAGTTGGTACCGATCACCTGCAGCCGTCACCATTTTTTTACCATCAGCATTCAAAGCTGCGTAATACGCTTTACACTGCTCTACACTCCATAAAGATTCTTTTTTCAACGATTGCGTATTCCAAAAAGATACTCCATCCTCAGGACTGGTAGTTACTACATGCTGTTCCTGGGGCCAATATACGCGGTGTATATTTTCATTGAAATTTCTTGTTTGATAAGCCGTTTTTTCGTGCAATTTTGATAGATTCCAAAAAAATAATTTCCCGCCGCCTTTAAACTCAATCACGGAACTTACTAATTTATCGCCCGAAGGATTAAAAGCTAACGCTTTAATATTCCTTTTATGCATAAACAATGCTTCCTCTTTACCGCTGCCAACATCCCATAAGTGTCCTATCCCTGCTCATTACCCATTACAAGCTTTGTGCCAACAGGGTTAAATTGCAATGATGTAATACCAATTATGTTGTTATGTGTACGTATCACCTCACCCGTTTTTACATCCCAAATAATCGCGTTGCCATCACGACTACCAGTTGCAAGTAAGCTCCCATCATGATTAAAGCATGTCCCCGTTATCTCTTGTGTATGTTTTTTTAAAGTCCGTAAACAAACCCCTGTTACCGCATTCCAAATAGCTAATTGATCAGCATCGTCTGCGCTTGTCACCAGTTCTGCATCAGGACTAAACGATGGCACATACCGTGCTTTTACTGTATCCTTTCGTAATTGGCATTGCAGGGCACCGGTCAAAGTATCAAAAATATCAGCTTGATCATCTTCACACGAAATAACACGTTTCCCATTGGGACTCATCGCAAGAGACACGGGCCAATGTTGTCGTCCCAACGAATGACACATGATACGTCCCACGTAATAATGAGTAATAATAGGCAATACACAATCTGGCAGTTGTGTTGTTACTTGCAAAGCACTTTCTAAAGCCGTTTTACGCGATTGCAATGCACCAAATGATGGTTGACACACAGTACTTAATAAAAATACAATCGTTATTATATATCGCTTCATCAAACGTTCCCCCGGTTTTATGGTCTTCCTTTAATTTTGATATAAGTGGCGTCTACTTGCCATATGGTAAGCACTCAATTTCAATTCTTGCGTGTCAAGTTTCCGGGGTTCATTATACTTTCCAATTCATCATCGATTCACATGACTTTTACCGTCCTTTTTACTTTTTTAAGATTTTTTTTGCACAATCAACCATTTCACCAATCACATACTGCGCAGCTGCTCCTTTGCTAGCCAATTGCTCTCGAATAGAAGAATCATCTAGAATTTTTTTTGCCCAAAGAACATCATCAGGTTTATGTGAATAACCGGCTTCTACCAGACGATTATAACCTAGAGTTTTTGCTTTTTGATACATGTTTTCTAGTAAACTTTCTTTAATATTAAGACCAATAAAATCATACGCGTGAAGTAAAATCCTGGAAGCGTAATAGAGGTATTCTGGGTTATCAAAAAATTTTGCATATGACTCGTCAAAGCATGTTTGTGCTCGTGTTCTATAACTGTGCCATATTTTTTCTTCGTAATATTCTTCTTTGATTTTTCTTAAAGGATCTTTTGAGTTAGCCCAATAACACGTATTTTCTAAAAAAGAATCCATAAACCGATATAATAAAAAAATATATGCATCCATCTCACTAGGGTTTTCTTTAATTACTTTTTCAAGCAAAAAAATAGCAATATCAAAATTGCCTTCTTGTTCTAATTGGGTTACTTGTTTCCGCCACTGCATAACTCTACCTCACATGTTGTGGTTGAATAAACATCGTACCTATTTTAAAAATCCCATCATGTATACAACCTCGAACCGTAATTAATTCACCACTATATTCGATGATTACGTCTTTAAATACGCCTTCGCTATCTATCGTTAACCTACTTCCCATATCAATCAGTTTTTGTGTAATATTCATAAGAATTTTAGTACCAACTTCGATAACCTATTTTTTTCCTTCGTTATTATATATCGCTTCATCAAACGTTCCCCCGGTTTTATGGTCTTGCTTTTTACTTATGTTTACATAAGCTTTTTTGATTTAAACGGTTTTTTCGAAGGGAAGTCCAACGCTACCACGGCCATCGTGCGCCAGTTTGGGCTTCATGGATAATTGCGGCAAATACATCCCAAACACAAGGATCTTGGTGCACACCCGTTACCTCTTCGAGTGAAGTATACAATCCATCAGGATCAGCATGTGCCAATTGTTCTATTGAAGTGATACCCAATAAATGTAGATCATATAATACAGCTTTACCCACATTCATTAATTGAGATAATTCAGTTCGCCTATGCAATTGCTTCAAGTTTGTTATTCCATAGGACTACAGAGCTCAACAATAATGCCATTAAAATCACGCACATATGCAACAACTGGTCCCCACGGCTTTTTCATTGGTGGCTGAACCGCTAGGGCTCCGGAAGTTAATGCATGATCATACGCCTTTTGAACATCATCGGTGCCAAAAGCAATCTCAAAGCCTGCCGGCAACGGATTATCCAAATGATTTTTTGCAAAATTGCCCATGTGATTACGGGCAGTAAATTCACTCGCAAAACCCAACAAAACGCTTCCCGTGTCTAATTCGCCAAACTGTTTATTCTCGTGTAAAAAACGAATTTTACAGCCAAACGCTTTTACATAAAAATTCAATGTCGCCGGCACATCGGCCACGTAAATAATTGTATATAAAAATTTCACCAAAGCCTCCAACAGCAACTAATACATTAACTAATACATGTTTATTATAAGAGATCCTTGTGGCGTTACAACAAATGTACCTGCAATAACGCCTTCAGCACCCAGTTGTATACAAGATAAGAGCAATAAGAAAATGGTCGATCGGTATATATGTTTGATCATTGTATGGCCACACTCCCATTAAACCTGGGTTAGCCTAATCAAAGGAGCATTTAATGTCAAAACAACCAAAAAGCTGATGCACCGTTGCGATTGCAACTATTTTGAAAACATCTATTACGTAATGGTATATTCTTTACCACATTGCATAAACAATAATCGATCTTCAGGCAAGCCTTTATTGTGCCAAGTTTCCTGAAGTCGTTGTATAGGATATTCAAGTGTATTTTTCCCTAAGAAAAAAGTTCCGAAATGCATAGGAACAAAATAACGAGCACCTAAATCTTCAAATGCTTGTACTGCCTCTGGAGCATCAACATGATAACACTGATGCGTATTCTCACCCTCTTCAGTAGGTCCAATAGGCATTAATGCGACATCAATCGAAGGAAAATGAGCACCAATTTGCTTAAAATGTTTACCATACGCCGTATCACCTGCAAAAAATATGTTGTACTTGTCGGTGCTGATCATCCAACTTGACCATAAGGAACGACGATAACTTCCTAAGGAAAAGCGTATAGACCAATGATAAGCAGGTAGACAACTTACCGATAAAGTATGTTCATTTTTGGCAATTTGTTCTTTATCCCACCAACTATTTTCAATGACATGAGTAAAACCCATACTTTCAAATAATGATTTGTTCCCTTCTGGCACAAATATAGTGGGGTTGTATTTTTTGCTTATTGCCATTAAGGCATCAGTATCGGTATGATCACTATGATTATGGGAAATTACAATGACATCAATCGGGGGCAAATCTTCCAATGTTATTCCTGGTGTCATTGCCCGTTTTGTTAATGTCATAGGACCAACTTTAACATCTCCAAAAATAGGGTCTGTTAAAATATTAAACCCGTTAATTTGTATCAAAAACGTTGCATGGCCTATCCAAATAATTTTTGGCTCGATAGACTCGTAGCACGGCACTATTTGGGTTGGTTGTAATGTTGCATTGGCATCGCTTATGTGGTCTGTTGCAGACGTAGGATAGAATAAAGCACGTATCTTTTTGATCCACGCAGTAGGTGATAGCATTATTCGTAAGGCTTTTTTCACATCAATATGTTTGTGCGTATCGTTTTTTGAATAATAATAGCGACCATTGAGCGTGATAGGTTTCATGCGCAGATTATCATCCGCAGGAATCTCAACGGAGTTTAAATCATCTTCTTGCGATTGAGAGCAGCAGTACATAGCCACTAAACTCGTTACTGTTATTCCTGCAATTAAGCTTTTTTGTGTGGTGGTAAGGCCATGTGTATACCGTAATATAGGGTTCCAGAATGATGCTTGCATAGAAGTAGGGGCACAAGATTCGTGAGCGGTGATCGCAGAAGCGCTATAGAGCACTACCAATGGTATAAGCAAAGCTATCTTCTTCATATTCTCCCCCAAAAAGCTTTAAAAAGCACTTTTTAGCTATACATTAAAAATAGAATATTTTAAAAAATACGGCAAATGGGTGGGGATTGTACCGATTCAGACGGATCTCACAGACAAAATATAACACATATATACCCCTGGTATCTACAGGTTAGAGCTGACTTCTTCTGCAGTACTCTTTGTCCACGCTATCTTTCTAGCTAAAAAACACTCTCCCGCTTCACCTTTGGTGGCCAATTGTTGTTGAATAGATTGATCATTGATTATATTGGTCGCACATGAGCATGCTAGATTCTATAATACGAAATCTGTTCCAGATTTACCTATGTTTATTGAGTATCGTTACATATACATCCAACACAAAGAACTCTTCTTTTTCGTCCGCATCATTTTCCCATGTATCATTTTCAGGAGTGATGATTTCCATTGTATTCCCACTACACATGACATTACCTGTAGTAGTTATAAAATTGTGTACGATGGCCTGTAAAGTAGCAATCCGGACTGCACACTTGAATGGTAAATCTATAACATGCCCTGGTAGTATATCGAACCGCAATTGTAGCGCCTGACTATCAAACCATGCATAAAAGGTCGCTTCCATCATAGGATATTGGCATTTAATTTGTCGCGATCTTTCGTGTAAAAGATTATTTAAAAAAAATACCATATCTTTTTCTGCAATCTGTTGAACACTACTTTCCGCCAGCATAATACACCACATATTTTGATACAGTAGATCTTCAACTTCTGAAGCATGCCCATCGAAATGCAATGGCTCATGTATGATTACGTCTAGATCATCTAATGTGTTGAGAGTTATGAAATACATACTTAAAATATTACCTCTTTATAGGGTATAAATAAGCCGGTAGGGCCTTTATGTTTTCCCATTATTTCCAGCCCTTCTGCTGTAGCATCGAAGATCCACTCCAGCCCTCTTGCTGTCTCTTTAAATACTTTATAGCACGATTTTCCATGTCCTGCTAAATCTTTTGACCACCAAAGTTTTGTTTTAGGGTCCCGGTATAAATTACCAAAACGATTGGTTCTTGCTCGCTTATCCGAACGCAGCTTCAGACTTTTTAAAAAATCTTTATCCTGATTATCATTCTTAGGCTTCTTAGGATCTTCTGGTTGGCCGCCACTGCTCTTATCGTTATTTTTATCTTTCTTATAAGACTTTTTTGATTCCTTGATCTCGCCGATCGCCTTCCATATAAGACCGCCAATCAATCCTGCACCGCCCACCGCTATAGTCATCGGTGCCACTAACGGATTGGCTGCTAAAAAAACATTGAGAAAGGTAAGACCTTCTGCAGCTCCAACAGCACCAAACACCATGGAGCCAAAGTTATGCACAACGATGCCGTACTTGCCAACCAAATAATTATGATGCTCATTGAGTGTAAGAGCATACACTTGTAGGCGTTGGTCTATTCTTTCAACAGATTGCACTTGCATGGCACGCAGGGGTGCGCCAAGAAGATACATACCTTCATGTATTTGTGATGCAGGTATCCACGTGCGCTGTAAAGGAACAAATAATAGCTGGTCTTCTGCAAGTTCGACAATATCACCCTCGACTTCAAGACGAACGATAGTGTCAACCTCATGGATCGTGACGTGCGTTATTTCCGCAGAAACAATACTATCATCAAACGTACATACGAGAATTTCATCCGTTGCACATAAGTCTTGTATGCACATATAGCCAGTTGGAATGCGCACCAGCGTACCAGCAGCAAAGCCTTCGCCTGCTACTGTTGTAGGCAAAAATAATGATAAAAATAGCGCATAAAACAGAATAAAGATTCTCAAGTTTTTCGCTTCGATACTCTGGAATCCAAATTTTGGCAAAAATTTAGCATAATTTCTACCAGCAGGCAAAAAACGCATAAAAAAAACGCCGGACTTGCATCCGACGCTTTAATACACAGAAACCGTCTTGCGACGATCACTATTCTTTATGATCATGATTCAACCTACGCTTATCCCTGTCCCACGACTTGGGCTGCTATGGCGGACAGTCTTCGCATCAATCCTTAAAAAAACTGGGCCAGCCAGGCGTAGCCCTTTACGGGCGAAATGAGACTATAGCTGCGATACAAGTGAGGTCCAGCCTTCGCTCTAACTATCGAAGAATCGCTCAAAGAAGCATTGAGCTATGGCGGACAACCTACGCTCATTAAATCATTCACTGGCGTCAGCCAACCGTAGCCGTAGTGTCACATCGAAGTATGAACCCACGTAGGCGTAGGTTGGCGGAGCTGACGAGACTCGAACTCGCGACCTTCCGCGTGACAGGCGGACGCTCTAACCAACTGAGCTACAGCTCCTTAACCAAAATATGGCTCCTCGGGCAGGACTCGAACCTGCGACCTAACGATTAACAGTCGTGTGCTCTACCAACTGAGCTACCGAGGAATATCAAAAATTAATATGGTGGGCGGTGCGAGACTCGAACTTGCGACCCCCAGTTTGTAAGACTGATGCTCTGCCAACTGAGCTAACCGCCCCAACCAATAAAAGCAGTTAAGAAATTGTAGAGGAAAAAAAGGGTAAAGTCAAAGTAAAAAAGGCGCATTAATGTGGTGATTAGCTTTTATTAAGCATGTTCACTATCAGAGTCTTCGCGCTGTTGTCCTTTATGGAATAACACACAATGTGTTAACTGCGTGGGATCAATAAGTGGTTGTACCGTTGCCTGCTTCCACAACCCATCACAAACGGTTATAGAACGAATAGATCCCAAGGCAAAGCCCGACGGAAAAACCGTCCCTTGGCCACTTGAAAGAATAAAATCACCTTCCTCAAGAGGATCATAATGGTGCACATGCGTGATGCGTGTCGCGTGCGTATCGAGCATGCCCTCATGGATACAATGCACGCCAGTTTTTGCGCAATAAGCGGCAATTTTGCACGATTGATCAGTAACTAACGTTATCTTGCTATACCATGGATAGACATGCGTTACCTTGCCAACCAATGCATTATCCGCAATCGCCACCATCCCTAATTGCACGCCAGCTTTTTCTCCTGCATCAACTAACAATGCATGCTCATGCTCTGATAATAATGTCACCATAACATGCGCACCAATCATAGAATGTTGGGTATACCGATCACGTAATGCAATCAACTCTTGCACCAGCTTTTCATCATGACGCCGTGCATATAATTCAACTAATTCGATCATTAATCCGTGATTATCCTGCTCAAGTTCAGCAACACGCGCACGTAACTGCTGTACCGTCATACGGTGTGTACGCATACGTTCACACAAAGCCATAAGCGGTTGCTGTATTTTCAAGAGCGGGTAGACCCCATACGATAATGTACGGTCGCCCAATGCCGCTAAACCGGTGATACGATAACCATAGATCCATGCAATGGCACAACACATAACCAAAGTACTACTCACTACCAAGCGCCAGCGGCCACTTTTTTGTTTATTGTGCAACACGCAACAACCCCTCACGTACTTGTTCAACTGATTCACTTACCATAAGTTGCGCCCGCAATGTCGCAGCACCCGCAACTCCCTGAATATATAACGGCAAAAATTTTCTGAACATATATAAACCTGGCGACCCATAATGGGCAAGATTGTATTCCAAATGACGCAATGCCGTCTGGACACGCAATGCCACGTTAACGGTATAGTCTCGTCCTTGACTCTGCTCCTGCAATTCATGCAACTTCCATGGTCGCGACCACAGGCCCCTACCAATTAAAAAACCATCGACGCCTGTTTCTTGATATGCCATCTGTGCCGTTGTCCAATTGACCACGTTACCTGATAAAAGTACCGGGATCGTTACTGCTCGTTTTACTTGTGCGGCCAACGCATAATCCGGTCTACCTTGAAATTTTTGCGTTTGCAAACGCGGATGAATCGCCAAGGCGCTTGCACCGCAATCTTGCACCAATTGTGCAACATCAGCGGCATTTTGCTCCTTAAATCCTGCACGAATTTTAACGGTAAACGGCACGGGTGTATGTCGCGCCAAGTATAATAAAATCTCTTTAAGGCGGGGAACATCTGCCATAAGTGCTGACCCGCATCCTGAATGAATCACGTTACGCGCAGGGCACCCAACATTAAGATCAATCAGATCAACGCCCACCGCATGGATACGCTCTAATGCTTGAGCAATTGCATGCGTATCGCCAGCGGCTAACTGAAAATTAAGCGGCCGTTCATAAGGCTCAAAACGCAATGCACGCCGCGCTGCTACCCCACCAGGAGCGATACATGCTGCATGGCGCATTTCCGTATACAACAAAGATTGCGTACCAAAAGTGCGCACCAACTGCCGAAATGGCGAATCAGTGATGCCATCAAGTGGCCCACCGACAAAACGGGGATATGATTTTTGCGCTATAACAAGCGGTTCGTTCCAGTAATTCATACAATCTATAGTACCGCATAATACATAAAATTTGAATCCCCACACAATGCAATATACGAACTGTCATGCAGCAGCGGCACACAATAACGATCTAAAGCATATATATACAAGGTTTAATACATCACGATGATGCTGTGCAATATCAATCCTATCTGACCATAAATACGTAAAATACAGCAAAAGCGAAAATCAAATTCTTGACAAATAATTAAATTAACGAATAATGAAAAACAAAATGGGCGAAAAGCAGCTGTAATTCAAGGCTTTCCAAAACAATAATTCTATTTGTAAGATTTTTAAATGAGTGTGCTATTTTTTTTAAAATGCATAAGTCTGACGTTAATAGCATCAATGTGCCACGCAAGCAGCGAAGATCGTATGCTGATGCCACGAACCAATAAGGACGGTAAGCCTCTCCCAACACGTGCATTGCAAATTATCAATGATCATGAAGGACAAGATGGATCGGTTGAACACACTGCATGGGAGGCCCTGTCAAGTGCTTCTTATCCAATTTTATTATCAAAAAAATTGTTCGACAAAATACTTTTTAAGGAAAAAACAGATTCTGAACAATTAACAAAAGATCTTCTTAAAAAAATTGATGAAGAACGATATCAAAGATACGATGAAGCTTCGAGGATATGGATACGGGCTTATTGCCAAACATTGTTTGATGAAAAAGCTTGGAGCATATACCAACCGAATAATAATTTTGTATTGCTCATTCCACATAGTTATACTCAAGCAATAGGTGCTCAAGCGTTATCATCAAAAGATCTTGATTTAGCGCATGGATTACAATTATCAACTATGCCAAAAGTCAATCTGGATGATCTCAAACAATCATCACTATTTGACAATAATTCAGAGGGGTATAATTTTTGTCATATCTTTGTTGAAAATAAAATTTATGAAAAAAGTGATATGTTAGCGAAGCAAAAACCTCAGTGGGTTTTGTTAATGGATGGTCATGGCACATATGGAAAAGATATTCTCGGAATGAGTATTGTTGAATTTCAAACTAAAGTAATTCCATTTTTTACTCAATCAATTACTACAAAACTGTTAGCATATGACAGCTGTTATGCTAATGGCTCCAACGCTAGCCTTATTTACAATGATGGAATGGATAATGGAAAACCGAAACAACTACCATTTGTCATTACTTCATGTGGGATATATGATTTTCCCGTATATAATAAGAGATTAATTTCAATAACACAAGGTGAAAAAAAGATTCCAGTTATAGGATTCGTGCGTGATAGCAAAAATTTTTTTGAAAGCGCTGTAAGCACTGATCCCGCAAAACTCGTTAATCTTTTATCATTCATATATCAATCTCTACAGCATAGAAATCTTTCTGGATCAAACGCAATATTCATTCGCTATCCCAATGAGCAAAAATTTAGCCCCTTGTTACGTTCATTAATTCTTGGCCCTGAAGAGAAGGATAACAAAGAAATAAAAGACAATCTCGATTTAAAAAAAGCACTAGAAGATAATAAGACTGAAGATCCCCATTATGTATTTTTAACAACACCAACGATTAAAACACCGATACTCATAAACACGGAAATATTTAAAATTTGTTCAATGATTACAGGAACAATAACCCATACCTTCTCACATGTTATTTGTAAAATACCACTCAAAACATTACGTAAACGATGCGTAACTCATCCTGAAAATATAGAGCTTGAAAAAAATTTTTTCATAAAGCAACTCTCAATCAATGATACTAAATTCTTCGATGTACTTTTTACTGAAAAATTAGTAGAGGATACAAAGCAGGAGGTAATATTAGGTAAAAAAGATGGTGACAGTACAACAATTTTTAACCTTGAGGGGTATGAAAGTTCATTACTGCAACTGTACCCATTGCCTGATTCCAGTTTAGTAGCTGCACAATACATAAAAATCACTGAACAAGTTCAAAAAAGTGCTATTAGCGCTCCCTCTGTCCAACCCAATACACCACATCATCCTACTATTGCGAATGAGATAACCGATTCATACCCATCATCTCTAAACCTAGCCTCCTCAAGGGCTACAACTCCGCCACCTTTAAGTCCAAGAGTCTTAAGTATGCCTATAACTTCTTCTGCTCCATCAATTTTACCGCACAACCAAACCGCCCTCTCTTTGCCATTACCCAATACGCCGTATCACCCTACCATTGCGAATAATAACGATTCATACTCATCATTGTTAATTGCAGGAGCTTCAATAGTAGCTGGCACCGCTGTGTATCAGTATTTTAAAAAAAGCACAAAAAAAAAGAAAAAATCAAAAAAATACCAGCATCAAGCATTAAAATAACCATGCTACACGCACGGCCGGCGCGCCATGGCGATCTACTTCTGTCGTAATACGCAAACGATCAGGATGTGCTGATAATTTTATATCAATGACTTTATCTGCGGCAAGTGCATACGCAGCCCCCAATCCAGCACCAGCAACCAATTGTGAAGCATAGTGACGGTTGCAATTTAAAAAACAGAGTGCAACAAACAACGCATATCCGCCCAAAGGCACTGCATATTTGACCCCAAAACGTAAACCATACAGCATCGCTGTGTACATGGCTACTGCCATATGCCCGGAGGGAAAACCACCGCATGAACGCTTTTTTGAACTAAAAAACTGATTCCACGGGCGCAAACACGCTGGTGAACCTGTATCAAATTTTTTAATAACGTTGGCCGCAAGCATTACAAAAGGAAAACCTATGAGATAAATTCTGCTGGTTTTAAGCAGCTCATAATCATGTGCTGCCACTGATAATACACCGGCAAAAAAAATCGGATATACAATCCCATATTGAGCAAGTCCTTTACATGCACTATCCAATTGATGAACATTACGATGATGCGCACGATTATAAAAACAGCTTTGCAGCCGCCCATCGCTCATGCGTGCAATGGCATAAAAGGGAAACGTAGCAATCAATGCTTTATACGTATCCCAATCAATTAAATTAAAATTGACCCGAAAAGCATCATAGATGACCGTTTTGAAAAATTGCCCAAAGTGTGCATATAATCCCGAAGATGCATATCTCGTAGCATCATGATTACAGTAATCATGTGTATGCACCGGCGATGACCACGTGCATACAAAAACAAATGCAATTGAACGACATATGGTTGTCACAACATTCATGATTAGCTCCAAGAATAGTTGTCATCAACATAGGCACGTTAGAGCTATAAATGCAAGAATACAGTCGTGTGACGTGCGAAAAAAATTTTACACTCTCCAGCACTATTGTTGCTCAAAACCCACTTGGATGGTGTGTATGCCATGGCGTTGCTTGCTCATAAGCATCTGCAACTTGATAGATACGTTCTTCAGCACCATGAGCTCCGATCAACTGAAAGCCAATAGGGAGTTTGCTCTGCGTAAAGCCACACGGTAATGAAATTGCCGGTATCCCTGCCAAATTGATCGAACAGGTAAAATAATCTTGCAAATCGATCTTTAACGGATCCACGCTATACTGCCCCAACTTAAACGCCGGTTCTGGATGCGTTGGCATCACCAGTACATCAACATCGGCAAACAAGCTCTCAAACTGTCCACGCAAAAGCTGCTGAACTTTTTTTGCATTTTCATAAAATGCACCCGCATAGCCCGCAGAAAGTACATAATTGCCGACCATGATGCGACTCGTCACCTCAGGGCCAAAGCCTTGCGCACGTGTTTGGCAATACATATCAACCAAACTCTTTGCCTCTTGATCACGCAATCCATAACGCACACCATCAAATCGCGCTAGGTTTGACGCTGCTTCTGCACGACTAATAATAAAGTAGGCAGCAGCGCTATATTCAAGCGCCGGAAGTTGCACATGCTTAACACGCGCTCCAAGACGCTCAAGTTCTGTAACAGCCTGCTCTATCGCACGCACAATTTCAGGATCAACACCTTCGGCATACAGTGCATTATCGATAATACCGATCGTGATGTCCTCGGGCATTTTACCATTAAGTTTTTGTGTATAATCATGTTGCTGTATCGGCAAGCTTGATGAATCATGCGGATCATTACCCGCAATCACCGATAAAATAAGCGCGTTATCACGAACTGTACGTGTTGCAATACCAATTTGATCAAGTGACGATGCATAGGCAACAACACCATACCGCGAAACAAGACCATACGTCGGCTTAAGGCCAACAATACCGCATAATGCCGCTGGCTGACGTACCGATCCGCCGGTGTCAGTCCCCAGTGCCCACGGCACGAGACCAGCCGCAACTGCAGCAATCGATCCACCACTTGATCCACCAGGAACTCGTGTAGTATCCCATGGATTGTGTGCAGGATAAAATGCGGACGTTTCGCACGAGCTACCCATGGCGAATTCATCTAAGTTCGCACGACCTGCAATGTAAGCCCCTTGTTGTTTTAAACGCGCAATAGCCGTTGCGTCATAAGTTGCCACAAAATTATGGAGCACATTTGAAGCACAACTTAATCGTCGGCCCGATTGACTAATATTATCTTTAATAACCCCAGGAATTGCATGTAATAAACCTGCAGCAGCACTTGCCTGCACAACAGTATCATGCTCAAAAACTTCTAATAATGCACCCAATGCAGGATTGTGTGCATGCATACGCTGCAAAAAATACTCAAGAAGCTCTGCATGGGAAATTTTCTTACTATCAAGTTGTTCACGTAAGTAAGCAATAGAAACAAATGAAAGAGAATCCATATTACGACCTATTCAAAACTTTAGGCACAATAAAATACGGCTCAGAGCAACGTGGTAGTGGTGCTTGTAATAAAATTGGCAGCGTATCAGTAGCATGCACTACATCGGTCCGCATGACATTGCGCTGGCGAACTTCCTCGCCTTGTTCCATTGCTAATGCAATTTCTTTAACTACCTCGGCATAGGTCAAAACTTCCTGCAAGCGCTGTACGAGCGTATTAAGTTCATGTTCATCAGCTGCTATACTCGAAATATTCGCAATTTTGCGTACTTCATCACGTGTAATATGTGCCATAATAACCCTTTATGCTTGTATGCGTGTCTTCCAGGTTGAACTCCGCAATCTGTTGATATACACAACACTCATGAGCGCGTTGCCAATATAATACGATCCATAAATCAATAAAAATTTTACTGCAACATCTTCAATAGGCATTGCCGAAATCAGGTACGAAACTGGCATGAAATAGAGTAAGCATACCACGAATCGCACGAGCATCACGGTTCGCACATCGGCGGCCCCACGTAATGCACCTGAAAGGACTAATTGTACCACATCAAAGAGCGCAAGTATACTCAACAATGGAAAAATGTGCGCTGCCATCGGTGTAAACTCATGCGAATTATCGACATAATGCACAATACGCGCAGGATCTATTGACAAACAAACCAGGATCGCACAGACAATTGCCAATGACATCCATACAATTTTTTTGATATTATTCATAACCCCATGCCAATTTTTTGCCCCAATATCGTTACTCACTAAAAAGGTAATGACCTGAGCTAAAGCCAATGCCGGAATGAGGGCAAAACGCTCCATCTCATAAATAACACCAAAAGTTGCTACCCCTTTTAGGCCAAGAGGACGTATCATTTTTAACAACCAAATATACGCAAAAGCCATAGTTGTTTTATCAATAAGTACCGGAAAACTTAACTGCATAATTGATTTCCAAGCAATAGGCTCGCGAAATAGAGACGTAAAGCTTACGCTATATTTTTTATATTTTTCGCCATATAACACCCGGATGCATGCAATAAAAAACATAACGGCATATTGCACTACTGAAGCAAGCGCTGAACCATATAATCCAAGTGGCTGAATGCCAAACCCGCCAAAAATAAAAAGATAATCGCACGCGATAAAAACTAACGTTCCAACTAAAAAGATGCGCATCGGCGTTTGTGTGTTTTTTATTCCACGCAAAAAACCAACGAATGCTAAAAAAAGGAACATAAATAAAACACTCAATGCACGCAATCTCAAAAATGGTACGCCTATTGCAACCAGCTCTTCAGGAACATACCATCCATAGATGATCGGTGCGCCAACATACAACAGCGTGGCAACCAATCCACCAAAAATCGACGTGACTAAGAACGCATCGCGCAATACACGGCCCACTTGATGCATATTGCCCTGTCCATTGCTACGGCCAGCAAGAATAATAGTACTGACCGAAACCGCTTCAGCAGACTTGATCAAAAAATGAAATAAACTATTACTGGCACAGAGCGTACCATACGCTTGGGTGGATTTAAGACATCCAATGAAGTACGCATCTAAAATAAATGGTAATGAATACAGCACCAAAGCAGTGATATATTCCGGTAAAAAAAACTGGGTAATGGTGAAGTATGTTTCACCCGCGTGTGTTGCACCTGTATGTTGCGCTGTATCCGCTGTATATACTTTTTTGTCCATACATTTACCCTAACAATTATTGTTTGCCAAAAAATACATACCACCTACGTGCCAAGCCTACAGTATACGCTTCTTTTTTAATGAAAAAAGGTTCTTCTTCACGTCCTATATGCCATTGATCAGATGCCCAGTAAATTAACTGCGCATTATTGTACGCCGATCCTGATTTAAAAATACGCATCAGTTCAGACATATCCAATGAAGCACGTGTGACAAACCAATCAACCGTCACTGGTGCTCGACGCACAAAAGTCCGCCAATCGTATTCGCATACCGTTACCTGCTCCAACTGCAGCAACGCGATAACATGGCGCAAAAATGCAATCTTTTTTTGATTAACTTCGATTAATGTATAACGCACATCAGGTCGTGCAATGGCCAGTGCAAGTCCAGGAAACCCACCACCAGAACCAATATCACACACCATCTGGCCTGAAGCAAAGTGTGCATGCTTTATCACACGGATAGAGTCTTGGAGATGGTAAGGAATAATGTCGGCTAATGTCGTAATACGCGTGAGGTTGCTGCGCTCATTCCACGCACGTAATGCATCAACATACGTGCGATATTGTTGACCTTGTGCAGTCGACAGCCCCTCTTTTTGTACAAAGTCATCCCAAAGCGGCTGAATGCCATCGCCACCCTTGCTATCACCATGCGTCGCCATGTTACCCCTTAAACTGTAGATTTGATACTTTGTTTCTTGCTATCTTAAAACGGTAGGAAAAACCGTGAGTTCTTAGTAAGAAAGCATATCATGAAACGCATCAGCATTCTAATGTATTGCCTACTTTTGTCTACTGCTCATACAGCATATACGGAACGCATACTCACCCTCTTTGTGCGCCCTTATCCCAAAATACGTACTGATGACGCAGATCGCCTTGTCGCTTCACTCACGCACCCGACCAAAACAGCGCGTATCACCCTAAAATACAGCTCGCAACCCTATTCCGTTGCCGGCGTAATGGCGAGCTATGCAGGTTACCTCACCTTTTCAGACCCTCATGGACAAATTACTTTTGCCCAAAAACATGAAGCATCGCACATAACGCTCGTCATCACGCCGACTATAACGCCCATTTTTATGATGAGCAATACGATTCATCATTGGGAGATTGAAATTGGCAGCCCAGCCGCCTGTTACCTCATTGAACGCAAAATCGATCCTGAAACGACCCTAACCTATTGGCAAACGACTGCCATCGATACGCCAGAAGATAGCGCAATACCGCTTGAAAGCATCATAATTTTTGATCGCCCTAAGGATATATATGTTCCAGAAGGCATCACGCCGATCAAACAAACCCCCAATGCAGTACTTCCTGATATTTACTTAAAACAAGCCCAAAGTGCTCAAGAGCAGGCACTGTATCTCCTCAATTTACGCATGTTTTTCGGCCAAGTCATACATCACTACCGCACCGAGCCAACACGCTATATTGAAATCATTACCCCATAATTATTGCTTTTCTTTGTCTATTTCTAATATGATTATTTTAGATACTAGTCGTGTATAAAAGTAGAGGAGTTTCCCCATGAAGGATAATACAAAGAGCAAATATTTTATTATGGGCGCAAGCATCCTTATGCTATGCAATCCAATGGCACAAGCAGATTGGCGCGATTACGTGTCATCCATAAAGATGCCTTTCACGCGTCAGGATATGACCAACATGATCTGGAGCAAATATGGTGCCATAGGCGGTACTTTTGTAATCATGGCAATGGCGGCCGGGCTGTGGGTTAAGTCAGGTAGAAGTCTCTTTGGATTTGGATCACAACAAGGAGTAATGTTCACAAATGAACAAATAAAGGAGGCAATTGCAAAGGTTGACACAGCAGTTATAACTACTATGTTAGACCAAATCTATGCAGAACAAAGATGGCCAAATATAGCGAATTTTCATTCTTTTATTATCTCTTTACTCAACCGACCAGAGATCAATAATCAAGAAAAATTGGTGAGCTTAATCCAAGAGACGTTCAAAACAACTACCGTAGACCAGGCGCCTGATAATGTTGTGAGGCTTTGTTACATTCTTTTGAAAGAAGGCGAAATATTAAGGCTGCTTGCAGACGAGCAATTGAGACAGATTCCTAATTTAAATGAGGCAAGCGCTCTCCTAACTGCTTTGACACCTAAAATTGCTTCGAGCATAGCCAATTCAATAGACAAAGAACTCACGAGTGATGCAAACGCCGAGACTTGCATTAATGCACTCGATATTTTATATGCAATAGAGCGATTGCCGCAAAATTTTTCCACAGCAATTAGCCAAAAGTTAGAGAAGACTAAATTAGGTAAAATAAAAAAAGATGATTTAATCAACCTTGTTAAATTGAAAGATGAAAATTCTTTGAAATTGCTCAATGATACCCTAGCAGTCGAAAAAAATACCATAAAAAGCGTAAAATTCACGGATAAAGCTAATCATGAACTTATTGAAAGAATTTTGAATCGCCTGATCGAACAAACAAAATCTGAAAAAGCAAAAATGGCAGAAGTAGAAGAAGCAAAACAAGCGGAAGCCGAGCACAGGTCACTAGGAGCAGGAGAAGAGCCGAATAACTAAAAGTAATTAACGTGGGCCTTGGGGGGAAGATTGATCATGAAAAATAGCACCGTAAGCAGATCTCTGATAGTAAGCGCAAGCATACTTATGCTGGCGTACCAACCAATGGCACAAGCAGATTGGCGCGATTGGATTACACGGGAAAACATGACCAACATGATCTGGAGCAAATATGGTGCCATAGGTGGTACTTTTGTAATCATGGCAATGGCGGCCGGGCTGTGGATTAGATCGGGTAAAAGCATCTTTGGGTCCAATGAGGTCGTACAAGCAAGGCAACAAGTCGAGCCGATTGATCCGAAAGATGCACAGGGGATAATGACTGAGCTGGAGAAACTTTATAATAAATTTTTGCCGCGCACGGGAGGTTTTTCTAACTTTGTAATAACTTTGCTCAACACCCCAGAAGTACAGGACTCTAAACAATTGATAGAACTCTTCAAGAACACTCTCAACATAAAGAATATTAATACAGAAGAATTATCAGAGCCTGCTCAATGGCTTTGTTACATTCTTTCCAAAGAATATAATTTTTTAGAAAGACTTCCTCAAGCTGGGCCCCCCTATTACATGTCACGTAGGGAGCCTCTTCTTTTAGCGCTTTTAACACCTAAGTTTGCCAAAGATATAGCCGCTCAAATAGACAAATCTCTCACAACCGACGAAGATGTCGATGTCGCAGGTTGCATTGATGCACTCGATATTTTATTTTCAATAGAACGATTAGAGGATACTTTTTTCATGATCGTCAGCAATAAGTTAATGGAAGTTCAAATCATAATTAAATCGCAAGATGCTTTGATCGAACTGTTTTCAAGTGAGAAGTCAGCCGACGTTAAAAAACTTCACGACATCCTTCAAGCAGGACAAAAAGAAATACAGCGATTAACGTTCAATGATCAAAATAATAAGGTACTCATTGCAAAGATTTTGAATCGACTGATCGAACTAACAAAGCCTGCAGAAGAAACAAAAGAGGCAGCAGCAGCAGCAGGAGAGGCAGGTGATTAACGTGAGACTGGGAAAATTGATCATGAAAAATAATACCGTAAGCAGATATCTGATGGTAAGCGCAAGCATACTTATGCTGGCGTACCAACCAATGGCACAAGCAGATTGGCGCGATTGGATTACACGGAAAAACATGACCAATATGATCTGGAGCAAATATGGTGCCCTCGGAGGTACTTTTGTAATCATGGCAATGGCGGCCGGGCTGTGGGGTAAAAGTATCTGGAATGCTATAAGAACACCAAGCAATC
>Ga0157376_10000065_pt1 | contig 86390 bp, 74 predicted proteins | sample M45metaG_FD_121801 | JGI IMG/M metagenome (GOLD analysis project Ga0157376, IMG submission 121801) | Miscanthus rhizosphere microbial communities from Kellogg Biological Station, Michigan, USA - M4-5 metaG | ecosystem: Host-associated > Plants > Roots > Rhizosphere > Soil | place: USA: Michigan...
CTTCATTAGCCGCCATGCGCGAACGGAGCAGGTTCGGGATGGCAATCGCCGCGATGATCAAAATGATCGCCACGACGATCAACAGTTCGATAAGGGAGAAACCCTTTTGATTCTTCTTCACTTTTCTAATCTCCTAATGTCTCTTCCTGAATTCGTTCCGGAGAACGTTGTAACCATAGGACTAGGCAGAACCAGGGCCAACTCCAGGGCCTCTTCCGCGGTGGGTGCGGGAATCGCAGAACTCACTGATTTTAAAGAGCTTACCTGGGACAAGCATGGCTTCATCCCCATGGCTTAAACATTTTGGAATTATTTACATACGTAACGTGACAATAATCGGCGTAGCTGGCTGCCCGAATATGCCATGCGCATTGCGTCTTGCGTCCCAAATCACAACTACTGTTCTGGAACGCCAGCTTCGCTTTCAAATTGTTCCTTTCGCCAGTAGCCTCTATCCTTGCTAAGCACAGGAGACAAGTTTGCGCCGCGTTCGAATCCTGATCTCGTCTCCGCTCGCCATCATTTCCGTAGCGTTTGTGGTACGTCTCCTCTACGCCTTCTATGTTTTTCATGATATGCCCATGCCAGCTGACCATCGCTACGCTTTGGGCTATGGCGAAGTTGGCTATGTCGCCGCATCGGTGGCTTCCGGCCACGGCTACAGTTCGCCTTTGGGCGTCGAGTCGGGCCCGACGGCGTGGATTACTCCCGCATTCCCGCTATTGCTGGCCGGACTGTTCAAAATTTTTGGCATCTATTCACGGGAAGCCAGCATCGGCATCCACCTCCTCAACCTGCTTTTTTCCAGCCTGACCTGCTATCCAATCCTCCTGCTGGGCAAGCGCCTCTTCGGCAATTCCGCGGGCGTCACGGCCAGTTGGTTTTGGGCCTTTCTGCCGCAAGCGGTGTACTTGCCGGTCATTTGGGTATGGGACACCAGCCTCTCGGCGCTCACCTTGGTCGCCTGCGTTTTGGCCACTTATGCCCTTGAAGAGCGCGAAAATGCGCGAAGCTGGACAGGCTACGGAGTGCTGTGGGGCTTGGCCACCATGGTGAACGCTGCGGTGCTGTCGGTGTTTCCCGGCTGCCTGATTTTTGCGGCCTATCGGGCTCGCCAGCGCGGCAGGAAATGGCTAAAGCTCGCCACGTTTGCAGTCACCGCCTTCGTCCTGATCGTGTCGCCTTGGGTGGTGCGCAACCTGGTCGTTTTCCATGGCCAAGTCACGCTGCGTTCCAATTTTGGATTGGAGCTCTGGCTCGGTAACAATCCAGAAGTGCCGGACAGTTGGTCTTGGTGGCTTCATCCGACCGATTCCGAGACAGAAAGAGCGGACTTTCTTCGCAAGGGCGAAGTCGCCTATATGCAGGAAAAAAAAGCGGCCGCTATCCAGTTCATCAAGACCCACCCGGCGGATACCCTGCGCTTTCAATATCACCGTTTCATGGAGACTTGGACTAGCAACGTGGACGCCTTTGCGGACGTCTGGGGCGGTGGGAACTTGCGGCTGCGGGCGGAATTGTTGTTGAATTACTCGCTCACGGTTCTGATGTTGTTCGGCCTGCTTTTCGCGCGAAGGAATGATCGAGAGCTATCCATTCCACTGCTAAACATCATCGTGTTGTTTCCGGTCATTTATTACGTGACTCACACCACGATTCGTTATCGTCACCCCATAGATCCGGTCATCGTCGTCCTGGCGGCGTATTCGGTTGTCCGTCTTTTTCGTGCGCTCGAGCGGCTGGGTCTCGGTCGTTCCAGCCAGGCTAAGCACAGCCCCTTCGCTACAACCGCTTAGACCGCATTTTCCGCTAAGCCATTACAACCCATGTTTTTTGGCGTAGTGCCGGAACGAACGGTAGGTAATCTTCAGGAGTTCAGAAGCGCGCGTGCGCACGCCCCCGGCTTTTTCCAGCGCGGCAAGCAAGTACCGCCTTTCCGCGTCGGCAATTTCCTTTTCAAAATCCACGCCGCCTTCAGGAAAACCTTGCGAGGCGCCATTCACGGAGTTCATTCCCGGCGTGTTGGCGTACCCGGCGATCCGGTCGGGCAATACCCTTAAGGATATTTCGCTCCCGGATTCGAGAGCCACCGCCCGCTCCATGGTATTTTCCAGTTCGCGCACGTTACCCGGCCACTCAGACGACTCCAGCTTTCGCATGGCTTCCGGGGAGATCCCTTCAATGGGCTTCTCCATCGTCTTGCGGAAGCGTTCGAGAAAATGCCGCGCCAACAGCGGAATGTCCTCTCTTCTTTCGCGCAACGGCGGAAGCTGCAATGGGATCACGCTCAGGCGGTAGTAGAGATCCTCACGGAAACGCCCTTCGGCAATCTCCTTCTCAAAATCCTTATTGGTAGCGGCGATCACCCGCACATCCACGTCAATCTCTTCCGTACTGCCTAGCGGCCGCACCTTGCCCTCCTGCAGCACGCGATACAACTTCACTTGCATCGTCAGGGTCATGTTGCCTATTTCATCCATGAACAGCGTGCCGCCGTGCGCCGCCTGGAACAGTCCGCGCCGATTTTCATTTGCTCCGGTGAAGGCACCTTTCATATATCCAAACAATTCCGACTCCAGCAGGGTTTCCGGAAATGCCCCGCAGTTGATGGTGATGAACGGCGCCTGTGCCCTGGCGCTGTTCTCGTGAATCGCCCGTGCTACGAGTTCCTTACCTGTGCCGCTCTCCCCGGTAATCAGCACGCGGCTCGTCTGCGGAGCCACCGTCTGTATCAGATCGAAAATCGCTCTCATTTTGGAGCTTTGCCCGATGATGTTATCCAGGCCCGTCAGTCGCCGCAGTTCCCGGCGCAGGTAACCTGCTTCTTTCTTCCACTTCAGGTTCTCGGTCACGCTGCGTACCGCGCGGCGCAACTGATCGACCAGGTCGTGGTCCTTGATGACGTAGCGGTCGGCCCCTGCGTTGATAGCGGCAATCGCGGTGTCCAGCGTCGGAACTCCGGTGACCAGCAAGAAAAAACAGTCCGGCGCAATTTCCTTGGCGAACTTCAACAGCTCCACGCCGCCTTCGCCGGGCATCTTCACGTCGGAGATTACGATGTCGAATATTTGCGACTCCAATTTCCGTTTCGCGGACTCCACGTTATGCGCCACTTCCACGCGATGCCCTTCTTTGCGAAAGGTAATCTCCAGCAGTTCGCAAATGGATCGCTCGTCGTCCACTACCAGGATGTGCGCGGGGATTCCGCGCATCGGCTCTTTTGCTGCTGTTTTGCTAGCTTGCATACGCTCCTTACACCAAGCGGGGCAGCTCGACGATGAACTCGGCCCCCTTATCCCTTTCCGAGACCACACTAATCCGCCCGTTATGTGCCTGGACGATCTGATACACGATGGACAGGCCAAGTCCGGTGCCACCCTCGAACCCCGACTGCAGCGGCTCAAAAATTTTGGCCTTCTGTTTGGCGTCCAGCCCAAATCCGGTGTCCCGAAACGCAATGCGCAACCAGTTCGACCGTTCCTCGAGCTTCACCGTCAATTTCCCGCCTGCCGGCATGGCCCGCAAGGCGTTGTCGCAGAGATTCCAGAAGACTTGCTTGATCTTGCTGGCATCCACGCGCGCCCGGATGGCTTTGCCGTTGTACGCCCGCTCGATTTGATATTTGCTCCCGACATCCGGCTTTTTCTCCATCAACGTCAGCGCGTCGTCGAGCAAATCTCTTACATCCTCCTCGCGAAACTCGTAGCTCTTCTCTCTCGAATAATTCAGGAAGTCCGTAATGATGCGGTTCAGTCTTTCTGATTCCCTGCCCACAATATTGACCAGATGCTTCTCGTCTTCTTCGAGCGGCACCATGCGCCCCAGTTCTTTCACCGCGCCGGCCATGGCGGTCAGCGGCTGCCGGATTTCATGCGCAATGGCCGCGGAGAGCCTGCCCAACGCCGCCATGCGTTCCTTGGTCGCCACTTCCTGTTCGAGGCGCCGCAAATCCGTCAGATCCTGAAAGTTGAACACGTACCCCACACGCGAAGCATCGCGCGACCTGAGGGGCGATACGCTGATTCCCAAAAAACGCTGCTTGCCGCTGGGGGCTTTGTAGTCAATTTCCTTCCGCAGACCGGCCTTTTCCTGCCCGGTCATCAGCTCGGGCAGCCAGAATTCAGGGTTCCATTCCTTTAACGTAACCCCACGCAGCTCCTGAAACTTCCTTTCTAAGATCTCCTCTCCGGTCCGGTTCAGGACCACTACCCGCCCTTCGCCGTCCGTCGTCAGCAAACCGCCGCGCATGGAGTGGATGATGTCTTGCGTAAAATCCTGCAAATCAAGTAGCTCTTCGCGCTTCTGTTCGAGCTCCCGCCCTTTGCTCTGCAACAAATGCGACAGCAGGCTCGCCAGGTACGCCACAGCAAAAAATCCCAACCCGTGGCTCACGCACCAAACTGCAATGGCGCCTTTCGAACCGAGCGTTCCGGTGAGCGTCGGAATCTTCCCCGCATAAGCCAGAATCTCGAGCGACCACAACAGAATCAGGCTCACACCGGCCGTGATGAATGTTCCTTGCCGCGAAAACAAAATGCTGGCCACGATGATCGCCAGCAGGTACAGCGAAATGAAGTAGCTGTCCTGCAGGCCGGTCACGTACACCACTCCGGTAATCACTACCAGGTCGCAGCCGAGCTGAAGCCCACCGTGCCACGGCGCATCGGGGATCCAGCGCACCAGGATGAGTTCCAGGCTGCCCAGAGTCAGCCAGAACACGATAATGGGCAGAAAGAACTTGCTGGCCGGCTGCCCGTTCGCATACTGCGGCCAAAACACTCCCACGGCCAAAATCAGCACGATCATCAGCAGCCGGACACGTGCCAGCCACTGCAGCCATTCCCGATTTGTACGCTGTGCGTCCATGTTCAGACTAGGTTCTCACGCATCCCCAAAAAACCAACGAGGGAAGACTGCCGTTTCCGGCCGGTCTTCCCTCGTCCAGAAGCCCTCGACGTTTCGGCCCTTTGCTTACCGGACGGGCCGCTGCCTTAGTGCATGTCGCTGAGTTTTCCGATCAGCGAGAACAGCGGCAAGTACATCGAAATCACAACGCCACCGACCACCACGCCTAGAAACACGATCATGACCGGTTCCAGCGCGGTCAGCAAATCCTTTACCGCCGCGTCTACTTCTTCTTCGTAGAAGTCGGCGATCTTCTGCAGCATCGCGTCCATCGCGCCGGTCTGTTCTCCGACCGCGATCATCTGCGTGACCATGCCAGGGAAGACCTGCGAATCCTTCAGCGGCTCGGTCAACGACTTGCCTTCTTCCAAGGACCTGCGCACTTTGGTCAGCGCCTGTTCCACCACCGCGTTACCTGCAGTCTTGGCGGTAATGTCCAGGCCTTCTAGGATTGGCACGCCGCTCGAAATCAGCGTTCCCAGCGTCCGGGTGAACCGCGCCACCGCGATCTTCCGCATCAGAATGCCGATGACCGGTAGTTTCAAAACAATCGCGTCCATCGCCAGCTTGCCACCGGGCGTTCCGTACCAGGTTTTCAGGGCGACAATGATGCCGGCAAATCCTGCCAGGAACAGAAAGCCAAACCAGCTCCCAATCAGGTTGCTCAAGCCGATCACAATTCGCGTAGGCAGCGGCAACGATACGCCCAGACCCGCGAACAAGGTGGCAAAGATCGGCACTACCTTCCACAACAGCAGGATGATGACTAGTCCCGCGATGCTCAGCACGCCGACCGGGTAGACCATCGCCGACTTCACCGCGCGCTGCAACTTCACGTTCTTTTCGATATAGCCCGATAACCTCTGCAAAATCGTGTCAAGAATACCGCCCGTCTCGCCCGCTTCCACCATGTTCGTGTATAGCGCATCAAAGACCTTGGGCGACTGTTTCATCGCCGCTGACAGCGTCGCGCCGCCTTCCACCGATGCTCGCGTATTGGTCAGCACCTTCTGAAAGGTCTTGTTCTCCTGTTGCGAGGCAAGAATTTCCAGGCACTGCACCAGCGGCAAGCCGGCATCAATCATCACGGAAAATTGCCGCGTGAAAATCGCCAGCTCGCGCGGCTTCACGCCCGAGCCAAAGGTTGGAATGTTGAACTCCCGCCCCTTCTCGCTCATCTTGGTGGCGGTGATCTGCTGGCGCTTGAGCAAGTTCTGCAGCTCATTCTTGCTGGTCGCGGTGATTTCGCCGCTTACCGCCGCTCCGGCACGATTCGTCCCTCGATATGTATAGACCGGCATATAGCCCTCCTCGGTCGCCTAAACTCTCTGAACTTTTCGCTCCCGCAAACTCTTCTTACCGCTTCAGCCCCACCGGCACTCTCGCCGAACCCGCTGGCGCCGACGATACCCCGCGGTTGATCATGTCCTGCAGCTCGTCCGCATTCGACGAGCGTGCCAGCGCCACTTCCAGCGTAATCTGCTTGGCGAAATACGTATTTGCCAGGCTCTGGTTAAACGTCTGCATGCCCGACTGGCCCGTGCCCGTCTGCATTGCCGAATAGATCTGGTGAATCTTGTCCTCGCGGATCAGGTTGCGGATGGCCGGGTTCGGAACCAGGATTTCCATCACCATTGCGCGTCCCCGTCCGTCCACCCGGGGCAGGAGCGCTTGGCAAAGCACGCCTTCCAGTACCATCGAAAGCTGTGCGCGAATCTGCGGCTGCTGGTGTGCCGGAAACACGTCAATAATTCGGTTGATGGTTGAGGCCGCAGAGTTGGTGTGCAGCGTCGCGAACGTCAAGTGGCCAGTCTCCGCGATTCTGAGCGCCGCCTCGATGGTTTCCAGGTCGCGCATTTCGCCGATGAGCACCACGTCCGGGTCTTCGCGCAACGCCGCGCGCAACGAATTCGAAAATGAATGCGTGTCTGCGTGCACTTCACGCTGGTTCACCAGGCACTTCTTGTGGTTGTGCAGAAACTCGATCGGGTCCTCGATCGTGATCATGTGCTCTTCGCGTTCCGCGTTGATCTTGTCGAGCATGGCGGCCAGCGTGGTGGATTTGCCGGAGCCCGTCGGCCCGGTCACCAGGATCAGCCCGCGCGGCTTGTCGCAAAGTGCTTTCACGACCGGCGGGAGGCCCAGAGCATCAAAACCCTTGATTTCCCAGGGAATGGTACGGAATACCGAGCCCACTGCGCCGCGCTGGTTAAACACGTTGCCGCGAAACCGCGCCAGGTTCTTCAATCCGAAGGAAAAGTCCAGTTCCAGGTTCTCTTCGAAGCGGTGCTTTTGCGCGTCGGTCAGCACGCTATAGGCCAGCGACTTGGTGTCCGCCGCGGTCAGCGGCGCCATATCGAGCGGGCGCAGCTTGCCGTGCACGCGCACGCGCGGCGCGCTGCTGGTGGTGATGTGCAGGTCGCTCCCGCCCATCTCGATCATTTTTTTGAGCAATTCGCTCAGCGTAATTCCGGCCATCGTCGTACCCTTTCCTGCTCAGGCTTCGTAAGTACGAACCCTGAAACTGGTCCTTTATAAAACTGTTTCCCGTAGCACTTCATCCATGGTCGTCATTCCGGCCGCGATCTTCACCAGACCACTGCGCCGCAAAGTCAGCATTCCCTGTTCCACGGCTTTTTTCTTCAGCTCCAGAGCCGAGGCGCCCACCAGAATCAACTCGCGCAGCTCGTCATTGATCTCCATCACCTCATACAATCCGGTACGCCCTTTGTAGCCGCCTTTGTTGCAAATGCTGCAGCCTTTGCCGTGGTAAATCTTCGTGGTCTTAAGCTCTTCTTCGGCAAACCCGGCATCCAGCAGCACCTGCGGCGGCACTTCTACCTCTTCCTTGCAGTTCGAACAGATGCGCCGCACCAGTCGCTGCGCGCAAATCAGGTTTACCGAAGTCGCCACCAGAAACGGCTCAATCCCCATGTTCATCAAGCGGCTGATGGTAGAAGGCGCGTCATTGGTATGTAACGTGGAGAGCACCAAGTGGCCCGTCAACGCCGCTTTTACCGCGATCTCCGCCGTTTCAAAGTCGCGGATTTCGCCGACCAGAATGATGTTCGGGTCTTGCCGCAAGAATGCGCGCAGCGCCGCGGCGAAGTTCAGGCCGATCTGCTCTTTCATCTGCACCTGGTTGATTCCGCCCAACTGAAACTCGACCGGATCTTCGGCGGTCATGATGTTGGTGTCTACCTGGTTCAGTCGCGCCACCGAGGAATACAGTGTGTTCGTCTTACCCGAACCGGTCGGCCCCGTAACCAGCACCATTCCGTATGGCTTCAGAATGTTCCGCTCAAACTTGGTCAGTGACTCCTGCTCGAAACCCAGCTTGGTCATGTCCAGCCGCAGGTTCTCTTTGTCGAGCAACCGGAGCACGATTTTTTCGCCGTACAGCGTCGGCACGGTCGAAACGCGGAAGTCCAACTCTTTCTTCTTCCCATCCGCCTTGTACTTGATCATGATGCGGCCGTCTTGCGGCAGCCGCTTCTCAGCGATGTCCAACTTCGCCATGATCTTCATGCGGCTGGTCATGGCATCCTTGACCTTCATCGGCGGCGTCATCACCGTCTGCAGCATGCCGTCAATACGGAACCGTACCCGCATCTCCGTCTCGTACGGCTCTATATGAATGTCGCTCGCGCCCCTTTTCACCGAATCCGTCAAAATCAGGTTCACTAGCTTGATGATCGGCGCTTCTTCGGCGGCCTTTTCTAGCGCCTGCGCATCCAGTTCCGCATCGTCCGGCGCCAGTTCCAGCTCTTCTTCCACCAGGTCGCGCATCAGGTTGGTGAGCTCTTCGCCGTTGGTATGCGCTCCGCCGTAGCACCGCGAAATCGCATCCGAAATGGCCGCTTCCGACGCCACCACCGGCTCCACGTTGAACCCGGTCATGAACTTCACGTCGTCCATCGCGAACACGTTCGTCGGGTCCGTCATGGCGATGGTCAGTACCGAGCCCACGCGCGACAGCGGCACCACCTGGTAGCGCAGGGCGGTATCCTGCGGAATCAATCGGATCACATTCGGATCAATTTCGTAGTATTTCAGGTTGATGGAAGGAACGCCGTATTGCCGCGACAGCACACCTGTGATGTCGTCATCCGTGATAAAGCCCATCTTCTGCAGGCAACTCCCCAGCTTGCCGCCGTTCACTCGTTGAAACTCGAGTGCCTTTTGCAGCTGGTCCTGCGTGATGAGACTTTCTTTGACGAGGATTTCGCCTAAACGAACCGACATCCGTAGCTGCTCCGGACAGCCGAATCGCCACACTTTCCCTTCGTGGCGCCCTGCAACGGCCGTAACACTCCTCGCTAAACCTAACAAAACTTGTCACAACCGGATGTTCGATTTTTGTCCCTCGTTCTGAACTCGCCACTCCCTGTCCGCCCGTACAGTCCCTAAAATGTTGCAAAAACGTTCTTTGCAACCCGTTATTTATAGGCGGCTTGTCGCCTCGGCCGCGCGCAGCAGGGCGAAGCATTCCACCCGTTCGCGTCTTGTCCCGGCTCGCGACCATCTAAGCGCCCATCTTAGTGGGCAGCGCTGCTCCTCCTGTTCAGGGCACAGTCGGGCGGATACGCTGCTTTCCTTCCCCCTTTCTTGACTTGCGCTATCGTGCCCGCTATCGTGCCCTTTAAGATGGCTTACTCCTCCGCGCCGCAAACTCTCCCCGCACCTCTCACCGCGCTGCCCCGCGCTCAGACGTCCTCCGCCCATCCTTGGCCCGGCTCGAATCCGCTGCTCCACTCGTACTTCAACGCCCTCTACGCTTCCCATGGCCCCCAGCATTGGTGGCCCGGTCGCTCCCGCTTCGAAATCATTGTCGGCGCCATCCTTACGCAAAACACCTCCTGGAAAAACGTCGAACGCGCCATGGTCAACCTCCGAAAGGCAAAGCTCCTCTCCCCCGCCGCGATTCGTGCCGTCTCCCCCTCAACTCTCGCCGAGCATCTCCGCCCGTCCGGCTACTTCCGTCAAAAAACCAAGACTCTTAAATCCTTCGTCGCTTTCCTTTTCAAACGACACGAGGGATCACTCGGCCGCCTCTTTGCGACTCCCAGCGCCGCTCTCCGCCAACAGCTCCTTGCCCTTCACGGCATCGGCCCGGAAACCGCCGACTCCATCCTGCTCTACGCCGGGAAACATCCCATCTTTGTCGTTGACGCCTACGCTCGCCGCATCCTCGAACGGCACGCCTTAATTCCGCGCGAAGCTCAAGTCAACTCCCGCCGCTCGTACGAGCAAGTCCGCTCGCTCTTTGAATCCCAACTTCCCCGCGATTCCCAGTTGTTCAACGAATTTCACGCCCTCATCGTCTATACCGGCAAGCACTTCTGCAGCAAGACGAATCCCTCCTGCACCAACTGCGCTTTGAGTCCGTTCTTGCCTGCCGCTGTCCGCCCGGGAACCGGCCAAGATCCGCTGAAAACCGGACCGCCCATCACCCGTCACGCGTCAGTAGTCCCACTCCCATGACCTCCACCACCTCCAGCCAGCGTACTCGCCTTCTCCTCGCTGGCATCATCCTCACCCTTCTGCTCGCTGCGGTCTTCACTCTCGGCTCCCTCGATACCCCTTTTGAACCCCGCAACTGGCGCGACGTCCTCACCCTCTACGCCGTTTCCTCCTTCATCACCGCTGCTCTCATCGTGTTTGGCCTTATTGTCTCGCGGACTCTTCTGCGTCTTTGGGCTGAGCGCAGCCACGAACAGTTCGGCGCCCGCTTCAAAACAAAGATGGTGGTTGGCGCCGTTGGCATCTCTCTTCTCCCGGTGGTCTTCATGTTTTTCGTCAGCTACTCTCTGCTTAACCGCACGCTGGCCCGATGGTTCCCCCGCCCTATCGAAATCGCCTCGGAACAAAGCTCCACGCTTCTTAACGAGCTGGGGATCCAGGAACACGACCGGCTTTCGCATCTTGCCGCCGAGTGGGCCGCCTGGGACATGCAGGATCCCACCTCCCCTTCGAACACCCTGGCCTCCCGCTGCACTGCCGCCGAAGCCTTCTGGCAAATCGACGTCGCCGGCAAGCCTTTTTCTTTCTTCGATTGTCGCGACGAAACTCCCGCCAAGCTGGGCACCACACTGCCCTTCTCGCCCAATCTTTCTCCGGCCCGCGTTCAGGCTCTCCCTAGCGGCGCCGAAGTCTGGCAATCCGGCGGCAAGCTTCTTCTAGCCGGCTCCGCGCGCTCGCAAAACGGCAAGACTTACTACGCCGCCCGCACCGTCCCGAGCGATTTTCTGTCTCGCTTCAATGAAATCACGCGTCAGACCCAGGCTTACGACCAGGAAAAGCAACACCTGCGCGCCCTCAAGCGTCAGCTCCTGCTGATCCTCTCTTTGTTTACGGTCCTTCTCTTGTCTTCGGTTCTTTGGCTCGCTCTTTATCTCGCCAAACAAGTCACCGTTCCGATCCAGGCTCTGGCGGAAGGCACTCGCGAAATCTCCGCGGGAAATTTTGACTACCAGGTTCCCGAGCAGACACACGACGAACTGGGCACTCTCGTCCACTCCTTCAACGGCATGACCACCCAGCTGCGCGACTCTCGCTCCCAGATTGACCAGTTCACCCACAATCTCCAGGAAGCCGTGCGCGAACTGGAACGCCGCCGTCAGCTCATCGAAACCATTCTTGAAAATATCCCCACCGGCGCGCTCTCTCTCGACCGCGACGGCAACATCATCCGTATCAACCCCGCAGTGACCAAGATCTTTGGCTCTTCTGCCAAAGACGCTCGCACATTGGAAGAATTGGTCGGCCCCGAAGACGCCCGCGCCATCCGCTACCTCATGCGCCGCGCGCTTCGCACCAGCGTCGTCTCCCGCGAGCTCGAAATCATCGCTGGTGGCCGCATCCTTCACGCTGCCGTTACCGTGAGCTCCCTCGGCCCTCGCCGCGCCAATTCCGGTTACGTCGTCGTCCTCGACGACCTTACCGAGCTGCTCCGCGCACAAAAAGCCGCCGCTTGGCAGGAAGTCGCTCGCCGCATCGCTCACGAAATCAAGAATCCCCTCACTCCGATCCAGCTCTCCGCCCAGCGCCTCCTTCATTACCTCGAGAAGCGCCAGGAAAACGGTGCCCTCCCGCCGCCAGGCGATCCCGAACTCACTCGCCTCGTCGAAGAAGCCGGCCGCCTCATTGAACGCGAAGTCGGCACTCTTGCTGCTCTCGTCAATGAATTCTCCCAGTTCGTGCGCTTCCCTTCCGCCAAACTCGAATCCGCCGACGTAAACAACATCGTTCGCGACGCCATCGAAGTCTTCTCCAATCGCCTCGATGGCATTACGCTCGACACTTCCTTTGCCGCCCATCCTCCCGCCATCCGCGCCGACGCTCCTCTGCTCCGTTCCGTCATCGTCAATCTCATCGACAACGCCGCCGAAGCCCTTGAATCTTCCCCCGTGCGAACCATTTCCGTCTCCACGCGCACCAATCCCGATTCCGACTTCGTGGAAGTTGTCGTCTCCGACACCGGCCACGGCATCTCGCCACAGGACAAAGACAAACTCTTTCTTCCCCACTTCTCCACCAAGGACCGCGGCACCGGGCTTGGCCTCGCCATCGCCGCCCGCATTGTCGCTGAACATGGCGGCGGCCTCCGCGTCGAAGACAATGTGCCCGTTGGCTCCCGCTTCATCCTCGAACTTCCCTCCGCCGAAGTCCTGGCCTCCTCCGACCGTCCAGCAATCTAAAACCCTGGCTACCGCCATCCCCAGAACGGTACGGCCCGGGTTTTTCGGCAAATCGCCGAGCAACCCGGGCCGTCATTTTGCTTCAAACCGGTTAGTCTTTAGGGCAGTACAATCACCTTCCCCTTCATTCCCAAATCATCGTGCAGCGCGCAGATAAATGGATAAGCCCCTGGTTCCGTGAAGGTAATCCGGAAGCGCGTTGTACCGATGGGCGCTTGCGGCAGGCCGATTCGATCCTGGGGTGCCGCAACCACGAATCCGGAATGCACGCTGTCAAATATCGATGTAATGGTGGCGTGCAACGCTCCATCCGCATCGACGGTCACATTTCCCGATGGCGGCACTGGATTCGCCGGCTCGGCTCCAAAGGTGATCGTGTGCGGCGTGATCGGGTCTTCGTTGGTCCATTCCGCGGTCTCGCCTGCATGAATCACCATCGTGTCGTTCAGGAATCGCATCACCGACAGGGTTTGCGATCCTCCCGCGGTAGCCACCACCTCTCCCGTTCCGGTAGTCACGTGCTTTGCCGTGTGGCGATGCGCCGACGTCTCTTTCTGATCACGATCCACGTCCGCCAACAAACGCTTGCTTTGTGCGGCCGCCAAATCATCGTAGTCTTCCTGCCCTAGTGGAAGCGTCGCGGCAGGCTCCAGCACATGCACGGTTCCCGTCATATTCTCGTGCACCAGGCAAACCACCTTGTAATTTCCGCGCAGCGGAAATTGCACCGTGAACGTTTGCCCCTTCACCAACGGCGGAGTTGTCACACAGGTCGAACCATCGAAGCTCGCATTGTTTACCACCACTCCCGGACAGCCCACTTGAAAGGGCAATCGTACTTGGCCGGCCTGCAAGAAACTCACCGTATGGATTTCATCCGTCGAGAAAGTCCAGGTGATGCTTTCTCCTTCATGAATCCAGATCTCGTTCGGTAAAAATGCCAGTGCTTGTCTACCCAAATCCTTGCTCTGAGCTCCCACGGTGGCCTTCCACTGTGCTGGCGTCAGCTGTGGCAGGGCCAGCGCCACCAGCAGTAGTGCACACCTCACCACCTGCTTTACTTGGCGAATCCGCGCGCATTCCCGGGCCGCCGAAACTTCGTTGTACTCACTCATGGTCTTTCTCCCGTCCCTTCTCCCGGCGTACCCCGCAATAGACCCTGCGAGCTTCACCGGCTTGGCCACACTAGTGGTTGGCGAACCATAGCGCCAGTACCAACCTCCCTTAGTACCGGCCCCTCACCCAGTTCCGCGAGACTTTTTTCCAATCCCCAATGAATCACTTTTTTTGCGCGCTTCCCCTTTTTGCGCTAACGTAGTTTTGATCCCAAATCATGGCCCCAAGACATCACATTCTCATCGTCGACGACGAAGCCGGCATCCGCGAATCCCTCTCGTCCATTCTCACCGACGAAGGTTACATCGCCGAAACCGCCGACTCCGCCGAACGCGCTCTTGAACGCGCATCGCACGGCGGCCTCGACGTCATCCTCTTGGACGTCTGGCTTCCCGGCATTGACGGTCTCGAAGCTCTCTCCCGCATCCAGACGCTCCCGCATCCTCCCGCCGTCATCATGATTTCCGGCCATGCAACCATTGACACTGCTGTCCGCGCCACCAAGCTCGGCGCTTTCGACTTCATCGAAAAGCCGCTCACTCTCGAAAAAATCATCGTGCTGGTCCGCAATGCCGTGCAGCAGCGCCGCCTCGAAGAGGAGAACCAAACTCTCCGCTCCGAACTCGGCCACCGTTATCAGGTCCTTGGCGACAGTATTCCCATGAAAGCCCTGCGCCAGCAGATCGGTGTCACCGCTCCCACCAATGGCCGCGTGCTCATCTTCGGCGAAAGCGGCACCGGCAAAGAACTCGTCGCTCGCTCGCTTCACGCCGCCAGCCTGCGCAGCAAAGGCCCCTTCGTCGAAGTCAACTGCGCCGCCATACCCGAAGAACTCATCGAGTCCGAACTTTTCGGCCACCTTAAAGGAAGTTTCACCGGCGCCGTCGACGACAAAGTCGGCAAATTCCAGCAAGCCGATGGCGGTACGCTCTTCCTCGACGAAATCGGCGACATGAGTCTCCGCACCCAATCCAAAGTCCTCCGCGTTCTCGAAGAGCAGCGCTTCGAACCCGTCGGCTCCAACCAAACCGTTCGCGTCGACGTCCGCGTCATCGCCGCCACCAACAAGGACCTGGAACAGGAAATCGCCCACGGCCGCTTTCGCCAGGATCTTTTTTACCGCCTCAACGTCATTCCCTTTTTTGTTCCACCCTTGCGCGACCGCAAGGAAGACATCCCGATCCTCGCGCGCCACTTCCTCAATGAATTCAGCTCCGCCTATGGCAAACGCACGCGCGAACTCTCCGACGGCGCTCTCGAAATCGTTCTTCGCTACCCGTGGCCCGGCAACGTGCGCGAGCTTCGTAATCTCGTCGAGCGTCTCGTCATCGTCTGCCCACAAGTGCGCATCGAGCCGCATCATCTCCCGCCCGAACTCTTCCGCGGCGTGGTCGAATCCGCACACCAGCCCTACAGCACGCTTCACGAAGCCCGCAGCGCCTACGAACGTGAATTTATCTTGCGAAAACTCCAGGAAAACCGCTGGAACATGACGCAAACCGCCAACGCTATCGGCCTGGAACGCTCCCACCTTTACCGCAAAATGAAATCCCTCGGCATCGCCGCCCCCGACTAATCCCGGAAACGCCGGCGGGCGCCGCTCCCCTGCTCTGCGAACTCAGTGTCTTTCGCGCTAAGAAAAACACCGTGCCAGCAACGGTGGGCTACCCCATCGACTAAGTCCATGGCACGTAACCCATCGAATCTTGCCTGCGTCTCAATTGCAGGAGAAACCCATGCGCTCCAGCTGCTTCTTTTTCGCCGCACTCCTCTCCGCATCCATCGCCGCCGCCCAGGACGACCCCGGCGCGCAAGGCATCCAAGCCGCCCAACAAGCCGCCGCGCAGGCTAACCAGCAAGCTATCGAAGATATGCAGCGCGCCAATGAAGAAGCCAACAATCAGATGATGCGCGAAATGCAATCCGCCGGAGCCGACGCTTCACAAAACAGCGGCCCGCTTATCGGCCTCACTGCCAAACCCACAATCTCCCTGAAGTCCGGTAAGTACCCTGGCCCCGTTACCGTCAAACTCAGCGACAAGTCGCGCGGCGCCATCATGTACTACCGCACCGATGGCTGGACTCCCACCACTCGCTCCAAGCGGTACACCGGCCCCATCGTCATCACTTCCTCCGTTACCCTACAAGTCATCGCCGTCGCGCCCTATTGCTTCCGCAGCTTGATAGCGACCACCACCTACACGCTACCAACTCCGCCGACTCCGCCGGCTCCGCCTGCAGTCCCCGACTCCCCTTCCGCTCTCGATCAGCCACACCCTGACGTCATCCCCGTCCACTTCGTCTTCGCGCAGGAAGTCACTTCCAGCAAAGCCGAAATCGGCGACAAGATTCCTCTCACACTCTCCGACGATCTCGTCTTCAATGACACCGTGCTCGCGCGCCGGGGCGCTGCCGCTTCCGTCAGCATCATTCAAGTTGACAAAACCGGCGCTGGTGGCGCGCCCGGCGAGCTTCACTTCCGCATCGATCCCATGCCGACTGCCACCGGCCTGCTCAAACTTCATGGGGCAGCCTCTCTTGAAGGCCAGGCTGAGCCTCCCAACGCCGCCGTGCTGGTGCCGGTGGTCGGAATCTTCACCGTGTTCCATCACGGCAAGGACGCCGTGATCAAACCCGGCACGCCCTTCACTGCTTACCTGGATTCCACTTCCCTCGTCGCCTCGACCACCAACTAGTCGTTGGCAAGCCCCGGCCTCACGAGCACCCGGTAAAGTCCAGCTCCTGCACCTGCGTCGTCATTCCGCCACTCACCGCCAGCGGCGCGCTCGTCGCGTTCAGATTCGTCGTCTGGGTACTCGGACTGCACGCCAGAGTCCCGACGCCACCCGGTTCGAACGCATCCACGCGCACCGTATACGCCACATTCCCTCCCGCCGGCGGAGTAAACGTCACCGACCCTCCCGAAAACACACCTACTTCCGGATTGCTCGCTGGCACAATCAGCGTGTATCCCGCGCAATTCGCGCCAGACACGCCAATCGAACTACACGTGCCCGCGCTCGTGCTGTCGAGCGAAATGTTGCTGGTCGAACCCGGAAGCGTCGGCACCGCCACCATGAGTGTCCCGCCGCCCGACACCGCCAGTGCTTGCTGCGCCGTCACCGCAGCGTCAATCGTCCCGGCACTCCCGCCATTTACCGCCGTCACATTGCCTTTCAACGTCGCCGGAGCTGTCGCCGATCCGGTCTCCGCCTGCAGCGGTACATTCCCCACATTCGTCCCACCCGGCACGCTCAGCACCACCGTAGCGTTGTACGCCACGCCCGCTCCGTTGATCGCCGTCGCCACCACGTCAAACGTCGCGCCCGCCGGGAGCGGACAAAAATTAAATTTCCCCGTTGCGTCCGCGGTTGTCTCCATGAAAATCGCGTCCGCGCCCGTCGAATCCTTCTTCTCGAGCGCCACCAGCACCGTTCCGCCCACCACCGGTGCGCTCGTGCCCGCATCCACAATCGTTCCGCTGATTCCCGACGTGTTCGGGCTCACCTGCCCCGCGGTTAACACCGGCTTCAGCCGATACGCTAGGTTCCCCTGTCGCACAATCGAAGCGCACGCATTGAAATCAATATTCAGATCTACATCTTGTCCGGCGCTTACCGTAATCGGGCCGCCCAGCACCTGCCCGGGCGGAATCTTGATCCCCGTATTCGCCTGGCTCGATAGCTGCAGCTCGCTCACCGTCCCGTCATGCAGCACCACGCAATTGAAGCCGTTCGAGCCGCACGCATTCGTCGAGGGCGTAGCGCCTCCGCTTCCATCGTTTGACACCAGCAGCAGCCGGATCTGTTGATACGTCCCGACCGGCAGCGCCCCATTCGATCCCAATTGCGTCAGCAGGCAGGTATTCGAAGCCGCCGCGAACAAATCAATCTGCATCGGCGCCGTATTGAGTTGCGGCGCCAGCTCCTGCCATCCAGCAGTACTGTCATCCGCGGTCGCACTCGTGTGCGCCTGAACCGACCGGATCGTCACATATACGTGCTCAAACGATCCCGAGGGAAACTTGCAGCTCGGCGGATCGGTCAGCGTCACCGTCATGCTTCCCGTTTTTGGTCCCATCGTCGAACTCGATCCGCCGCAGCTCACAAGCCCGATCACCGCTGCCATCGCTAGCATCAACGCGGACCCGTACACCTTCGCGTTCTTCCGTGCGAGAGCCTCTCTCCAACGCATACGTGTGCCTCTTCTTGTTGTGTTTTTGCTTGCGTCTTGCGCGCTCTTGATTGAGGGCTGAGGAAGGGACAGCGACTCGAGCTTAGGTCAACAATTTTCCGCCGTCAAGGAGTGCAGTTCGAGCATTCCGCGCAGGAGACTCCTTCGAACCCGAACGGGAGACGTGAATAATGGGAGAAATCAATCAAAAAATTAGCAGCCCGCTCCAAATGCTGGCTACCTTTCACTCGGTGTCTTTACCGAGCGCTGCAAGCTGCGTGTGCCAATCCAGTTCTCGCACCGCCATGGGGTTCTCGCGCCAGTTTTCCACAACCTTCACAAACAGTCCCAGATAAATCTTCATGCCGAGAATCTCTTCCAGTTCTTTCCGCGCTTGTGTCCCGACCTTCTTCAGCATGTCGCCCTTGTGGCCGATCAGAATCTTCTTATGCGCGGGCCGCTCCACGGTCAGCGTCATCTCGATCCGCAGCATTCTCGGCGTCTCTTCCCATTTATCCACGGCGACAGCCAGCGCGTGCGGCACTTCGTGATAGGTCAGCACAATCGCTTTCTCGCGGACAATTTCGCTGGCCAAAAAACGTTCCGGTTGGTCGGTCACCTGGTCTTCAGGAAAATACGGCTCCCCTTCCGGCAGCAGCTTCATCGCTTCCCGCAGCAAGTCGTCGCAGCCGTCGCCCTTCAGCGCCGAAATCGGCACCATGGCCTCGAATGGATGTGCTTCTGCAAATTCCTCCATCATCGGCAGCAACCTGTTTTTCGACGCCTTGTCCACTTTGTTCAGCGCAAGGATGGTCCGCCCCTCGAATCGTTTCGCCCGCTGGATCAGCATCGGATCCACATGCACCTGCGGGCGGTTTCCCTGGTTCGCCAACGCCTCGCTCGCATCCACCATTAGCACCAGCACATCGATCCCTTCCAGGGCCGCCGATACTTCCCGCATCATCTGTTTGTTCAGCACGGTCTTCGCGTCGTGTAGCCCTGGCGTATCGATGAGCACCACCTGCCCGTCGTCCCGCGTCACAATTCCCTGGATTCGGTTGCGCGTGGTCTGCGGCTTCGACGTTACAATCGCAATCTTCTGTCCGACCAACCGGTTCACCAGCGTGGACTTGCCCGCGTTCGGGCGCCCGACAATCGCCGCAAATCCCGCCCGGTATCCCTTTTTCATATCCTTGTTTGTCACTCGGTATCTCTCTACCGCGGCGGCAAATTTCTCTTTCAGCTGGCGTGCATCGCCGTGCCGGTCAGCTTCTGCGCCTTCACCCGCAGCACTTTTCTCTGATTCGCTTCCAGCACTTCAAAGCGAAACCCTTCGAGATCAAACTTCTCCCCCGGCGCGGGGACTTTTCCGCTTACGTGGCTCAGCAAGCCGGCAATGGTGGTTACGGTCTCGTCCGCATTCTCTCCAAAGTGCACGCCCAGCATTTCTTCCACGTTGTGGATCGCCGTGCTTCCGCGCATCACTAGCGAACTCGCCCCTTCTCGCACCATTTCAAGTTTCGGATGGGTCGCTTCCGATCCGCTCTCTCCCACAATTTCCTCCACCAGATCTTCCATGGTGGCGATTCCGGCCACACTACCATGCTCATCAATGATCACGGCGATGGACTGGCTTTTCTGCCGCATCTCTTTCAGCAGGTCCGAGCCGACCTTCGTTTCGGGCATGAACAGCGCCGGCTTCATCAATTCGCGCACTTGCTTTCTCGGCAAATCCGCATCCGCCACCTGCAACAGCTCCTGCGAGCGTGCAATGCCAACTATCTCGTCGAGCGTTCCCTCGAATACCGGCAGCCGCGTAAATCCCGTCTCGGTAAATTTCGCGTGCAGTTCTTCGAGCGTGGCGCTCGCCGCAATCGCGACAATGTCGGGCCGCGGCGTCATCACTTCGCGCACCCGCTTGTCGCTGAACTCCACTACCTGCTCGATCAGTTCCGCCTGCTCCGGCTCGATAATTCCTTCTTCTTCGGCCGCCTCAACCAACGCTTCTATTCCTTCTTCGGTCCGCTGCTCTTCGGTTTTTTCCGCGTCGGATTCGGAAATTCGCGCCAGCGATTCAGCGCCTTCCAGAAAAACCCGGACCGGCCAAACCAGCACCAAGCTTGCTCGCACCAGCGGCAGCAGCGGTATCAGCCACCTTCCGGTAGTTCGGTACAACAGCATATCCGGAATGAAGTGCATCGCGATCACCACTTCCAGCACGATGAACGCGGCCAGCTCGATCACCGATTCCCAAAAGCCGTGTACAAAAATGCCCACGCCGCGCGTAGTCTGCAGCACCAGAAACGCCAGCCAGAAATGTCCCAGGATACGGAAGGCGCGCCCCGCGCTGCGCCGGTTGATTCTGAGCTTCGGCTCGATCTCCGCTTCAAAGATGTCCAGATGCTCATGCACCGGCCCGGTGGTCATGCGGCCGAGCTCGCGGTAAATCAATGCCAGGTAGGAATAAACCGGCAGAAAGGATGCCAGCAGCAGCACCCCCAGCGCAAAGAGCCAGGTGTATGCACTCACGCGATTCCGAGCCTCCGCCGCAGCTTTTGCTCGATCCGGTTCATTTGGCCGTGGTCGCTCTCGTGATCATACCCCATCAGGTGCAAAACGCCGTGCAGCATCAGCACGCGGATCTCATTGCCGAGTGTCCGGCCGTTCTTTTTGGCAAAGCGCCTCGCGGTTTCCGGCGCGATCGCGATGTCGCCCAGAATCTCGAGCGCCTTCGCACCATTGCTTTTCGTGTCAGGTCCATGGCTCAGGCCAGACATCGCCGGAAACGACAATACATCCGTCGGGCCCTTCTTCTGGCGGTAGGCTTCGTTCCAGCGCGCGATCTCCGCGTCGCTTACAAATGCAATGGTGATCTCCGAGTTGGCGATTTTCAGTTCCCGCTTCGTCTTGCGGAGAAACTCCTCGAAGGGCCGCGCCGCGAGCCGCACCTTCTTCTGTTTGTTCAGAATCATCTTTTACTGTTGTTGCCCGTCCGGCTTGGCCGCCGCGAGTTTGCCGTTGCCGCCGCGCTGCGGCTGGCTCGCCTCGTACTCCTCATAAGCGCGGATGATGCGCTGCACCAGATTGTGCCGCACCACGTCCTTCTCGCTGAACTGCACCGCGCCGATGCCCTCGATTTTGCCGACAATTTCCAAAGCTTCCACCAGACCGCTCTTCTTCCCGGTCGGCAAGTCGATTTGCGTGATATCGCCGGTGATCACCGCCTTGGAGTTAAATCCCAGGCGCGTCAAAAACATTTTCATCTGTTCGCTGGTGGTGTTCTGCGCTTCGTCGAGAATTACAAACGAATCGTTCAGCGTGCGCCCGCGCATGAACGCTAGCGGAGCGATTTCAATAATGTTCTTTTCCAGGAAGCTTTCCAGCTTGTCGGCGTCCAGCATTTCGTACAGCGCGTCATACAGCGGCCGCATGTACGGATCTACTTTTTCCTGCAACGTTCCGGGCAAGAATCCAAGTTTTTCGCCGGCTTCGACCGCCGGCCGCGCAAGGATGATGCGATTCACCTGTTTGGTGAGCAACGCGCTCACCGCCATCGCCACGGCGATATACGTCTTTCCCGTACCGCCCGGGCCAATGCCGAACACCATGTCGTGCTTTTCGATCTCTTCCATATAGTGGCGCTGGCTGGCGTTTTTCGGCGTGACCTGCTTTTTGCCGAACGCGCGCTGCTTGCCGCCCTCAAACATGCCGCGGGGAGATTCGTGCGGCGCATCGAGTACCACGCGCATCAGCGACTTCACTTCCTCGCCGCTGAGCTGCCGGCCGTGACTGGCGGCGTGGTTGTACTCTTCCACAATGCGCACAGCCTGATCGACGTTTTCGTGACCGCCTTCAATGGTCAGCTTGGTGTCGTGCAAATGCGTGCGCACGTGCAGCGCCTCCTCGAGGAAACGTACGTTCTCGTCGAGAGTGCCAAAGAAGGGTTCGATTTTTCCGGCGATGTGTATCGTGCGTCTCATCCACGTCGAGGGCTTAGTCGCCGATTTGTCGGGGAACTTTTCCGGCGAACCGCCCGTGGCAGGCTTTCCTAAGGCTGGCAAACTTCCGGGTACTGCAAACCGCTGGACCGCTTCGCGGTCTCCCATAGATTGGTGGACCCTCCCGCAAGACCTGACCGCAACCTGGTAAAAATACTGCGCAGCCACTTCCCGCAGATCCTGATTGCAGCCTACCGTACTTCCCCGTACCGTTCAAGACACGCTATTGACCCCAGCAATTTTCACCGAGGTGCAATTACCTCGAAACACCGGGGTAACAAAGGAGCTTGTGCCCCATAGGCTCAATTCGCCGCGGGCGCGTGGTAGTTGGGAAATGGCGGATGCTGCGGCACGGGTGGCGGCGGATTTTTCCTCAGGAGATCCATCACCACCTCGACCGCTTTTTCTAGTTGCGCATCGTGACCGGCACGAGCCGCTTTCGCATCAAGTTCGACTTCGACGTCCGGCGGAACGCCGTGATTTTCCACGTCCCATATTCCATCGGGGCTGTAGAACGCCAGATTGGGCGTTCCGGTGAATCCGCCATCGAGCAGATCGCCTGGATTGGTGTAGTGCCCAACGAGTCCGCCCCAGGTGCGCTTGCCGACCAGCGGGCCGATCTTGGTGCGGCGGAACATCCAGGGCAAAGCATCGCCGCCGGAGCCGGCCATCTCGTTGGTAATCATGACTTTTGGTCCGAAGATGGCTTCCTGCGGCGTGGTGATGTCGTTGCCTTCGCGCATGTTCCAGTAGCTAAGCAGCGGGCGGCGGAGATAATCGATGATGTAGTCAGCGATGTCGCCGCCGCCGTTGTAACGCTCGTCGATGATGGCGGCGTCCTTGCCGACTTGGGCGAAATAATAGCGGTTGAAGTTTGTATAACCGCCGGCATAGGTATCGGGCAAATAGACGTATGCAACGCGCCCGCCCGTGAGTTGGTCCACCTTGCGGCGATTGTCTTCGATCCAAGCGTAATTGCGCAGACCGGTTTCGTCGGCCACGGGAACGACGGTGACTTCGCGAGGGTTGCTGCCGTCGGCTTGCGCTGCAACTTTGAGCAAAGTCTGTTTGCCGGCAGTCTCTTCAAAGAAGCTATACACGTCCGCGGGTGGGCGAACGTCGCGGCCGTTCACGGAAATCAGATACTCGCCGGCTTTCACGTTGACGCCGGGCTGCGTCAGCGGCGCGCGCAGCTTGGGGTTCCAGTTTTCGCCGTTGTAAACCCGTGTGAAACGATAGCGGCTATTTTCAATAACGTAATCGGCACCGAGCAGGCCAGTTTTTATCTTCTTGGCTTCGGGAAAATCACCGCCACCGACAAACATGTGGCCTACCGTGATGTCGCCGAGCATTTCGATGAACAGGTAGTTGAGATCGTCGCGCGTGGCGACACTGTCGAGGTAAGCCGCATACCGTTTCTTGATCTCTTCCAGATGGAGTCCGTGCAGGTTGGGATCGTAGAGAAAGTCGCGTTCATCGCGCCAAACCTGGTAATACATGTGCTTCCACTCGGCGCGCGGATCGACGTAGGCTTCCATGGAATCGAGTTTCAGCGGGCCGCCTTGGCCGGGTTGCGGAGGACCGTCGGCGGGCTTGGCGGCCGGCCCAATCGTCCACTGGGTTTGCTTGGCGTAAAGCATTTTCTCTCCGTCAAAGGAGAGATCGAACGCGGTTACACCGTCGAGGATCTGCTCGGTCTTGCGAGTCTTCATTTCGAATTTGTGAATCTTGGTGGACGGCCCGCCGTCCTCGAATTCAATGGGATCCAGAGTGGGGCCTTCCACCAGAAAAAGGACACCGGTTTTGCCTGCGTGCAAACCGTAGTAATTGCGCGGGGGAATCGGCAGAGCCAGAATGCGCTGGCCGATATTTTCCAGGTCGATTTCGACCTGCACCGGCGCAGCGGCCTTGTCCGCGCCTTTGTCTTTGCTCTCGTCCTTATCTCTATCTTTCTGTTTGTCCTTGTCGGCGGAATCCTTCTTGTCTTTTTCGGTCTTTTCGGAGTCCTTGCTTTTTTCTTCGTCGCTTTCAGGAGCCAGCGGCGATATCGCGTCTTTTTTGAGAACCATGACGTAGACGCTGCGCGTTACGGGACGCTGCAAACTGCTCATATCCAGCCAGCCGGTGTTGAGCGCGGCATCGGTGCTGGCGGTGAAATACAAATACTTGCCGGCAGGGTCGAATTCCGCGAGGAGCGCGTCGCTCATGCCGTCGGTTAGCTGGAAAGCTTTGTTTTGCTCGAGCGAATAAGCAAAAACGGCATGCAAGTGGCTTTTGAGTTGTTTGGAGTACGCGATCCAGCGGCTATCGGGCGACCAGGCGACTTGCAAATTATGAGCGGGATCGGTGTAGGTGTCGGAATCAATGCGGACGGGGGTTTTCTTTTCGCTGTCGACATACCAGACGTTCAAGCGTTTGTCGGTGTAGGCGATTTTTTTTGAGTCCGGCGACCACCTGGGCGAATAGTAGAACGTGGCCGGTTTGCCCAAATCGATTTTGCGGACTTCGCCTCTGCCGCTTTGATCGCGGATGTGCAGCGCGTATTCGCCGGATTCGTCGGAAAAATAAGCAATGGATTTGCCGTCCGGCGACCACGCGGGGTCGCGTTCGACGATATCAGTCGTATTGGTAATGTCGCGGACATCCCCTTTTTCAGCTGGCACGGTGAAGATTTCGCCGCGCGCGGCAAATGCAGCGCGGGCCCCGGTGGGGGAAATGACAGCGGACTGAAACTTGTCTGGGTCAATTTTGCGGAAGTGGGGACGGACTTCGGCCAGGTCGGCAATCGGGCGGAGGTCGAGCGCGCGATCGCTGCCTGACTTCGGGTCGAGGATGTGGAGCGCGCCGAACTGTTCGTACACGATGGCGTCGGAAGTGGCGGAGGCGGCCTTAATGTCGAGGCCGGTATTTTTGACGAGCTGTTTTACCTGTTTCGAGTTCACGTCATACGCAAACAGCGTGGTGGGACCGTTGCGGTCGGAGAGGAAATAGATGGTGTCGCCGACCCACATGGGAGAAGAGTCGTTCGAGTTGTCGCGCGGGATAGTGGTCTGCAAGCCGGAGTCAGAAAGGCTGGCGATCCAAATGGGCTTGGTTTGGCCGCCGCGATAGCGCTTCCAAGCGGCTTGCCACTGGATGTTGGGAACGTAAGCGATGCGCTCGCCTTCGGGAGAAAACGATCCATCGGAAGCGCGCACCAGCGGAACGGGAGCGGCAAACCCACCTTCGACGGAAACCGTGAAGAGTTGGGTGACACCCCCGGCGAACGCCGCGCGGCCAGAGACGAAAAGGACGCGCTTGCCGTCTGGTGTCCAGCCGGCCGCGCCGTAGTCGCTCGGATGAAAGGTAAGCCGCCGAGGTTCGCCGCCATTGGCAGAGACGACGTAGATGCTGCGGCTGCCGTCGTAATTTCCGGTGAAGGCAATCTGCGAACCATCGGGGGAAAAGATAGGTTTGGATTCGCGCCCGCCGGTGGTGATCCTGCGTAAATCGCTGCCGTCGCGGTTGGCGGTCCAGATGCTGCCGGCATAGGCGAAGGCGATTTGCGTTTTGCTGATAGTGGGATCGCGGAGAAGAAGTGGCGCGGTGGATTGCGCGGCGGTCAAGATGGGACTGGCAACCATAACGAGCAGCAGGAATGCGCAGAGTCGCAGCAACACGAAGTCGCTCCGGAACGGTTTCATTGCGCGTGGATGTTGCATGACGTCTCCTTGCCAAGGGGCTTGTCGCGAACCGCGAAAGGACCTGCAGAGTCGCAGCAGAAACTTGATACGCATCGGACTCAGCAAAACGGCTGGATTCTACACCAGCCGGTTTTGGGAAACAGAAAATTCTAATCGCGCATGCACTGCAAGTGACAAGTGGAACTGCGGCCCATGAAACGACGCCCGCCTCGCAAGGCGCCGCTACCAGAGGCGGGTCTAGAGTTATTTGTTCTTTAGGGCTTTGTCGATGGCGGCTTGGGCGAGAGGAGCCATGACGTCGTAACCGGCTTTGTTGGGGTGGAGGCCGTCCTCGCTGAGATTTTTTTTCAGGAAGCCTTTTTCGTCAACCATTGCGGAAAAGTAGTCCAGGTAGATGTCGTCGTGATCGGCGCAGTAGGTTTTAATCCAATGGTTGAGGGCCAGGATTTTTTCGGGCTGGCGGCGGTCGGTCATCCTGATGACCGAGCCATCGGCTCGATGACCGCCGTCGTACACGGGAAGAACGCTGGCAAAGATGGCTTTGATCTTGTTGGCGCGGGCAAGTTCGGACATGGAGGCAAGATTGGCTTCGATGTCCTCGAGAGACATGGGGCCCGTGTTGCCAGCAAGGTCGTTGGTGCCGGCAAGGATGACGACAGCGACCGGGTGGAGAGCGATCACATCAGGTCGAAAGCGGATGAGCATCTGCGGGGTGGTTTGCCCGCTAATGCCGCGGCCCACGTAGGGTTTGCCGGGAAAGAACTCTCCAAAGCGTGGATCGGGCCAGGCGTCGGTGATGGAATCGCCCATGAAGACGACGCGCTGCTGGTCCTTGCCTGGAACCGCAAGCTGCGCGTTGGCGTAGCGATAGCGGGCGAGGTCCGGCCAGTCTTCGAGCGTCTTCTCCTGCCGGGCGGCTTTTTCCTCGAGTTTGGCAACTTCTTTCTCGAGCGGCCCGGGCTGGGCGGGAATCTGCTCCACGGTGCGACCCGCCGCCGCGAGGAACGTCACGGCACAAAACATCAGAGCGCGAGCGAACGCTTTCATCGGAGAACCTCCAAGGCGGGCGGTGCTGCTGGTCCGAGCTTCGAAGCAGATTTCCAGTTTTGCCAAGCCAAGACCGACAGCAATGCCAGCAAGGCGACCGGCGTCGTGGAGCTCCAGGGCGAATCAGCAAGATTCAGCAAATACGGAACCGGAGAGCAAAGGAACACCGCCAGGATCTTTGCCGGCGCTGACTTCGATTCGAATAGCACGGACCAGAGAACCGGCAGAAGAAGTGTCGCGTCGTACCCTAGGGCATGCGGGGAGATCAGAAGCGAACCGAGACATGCCGCCGCCACACAACTTGAGAAGGAGGAGTTCCAGGCTAGGATACTGGCCAGCGAGAGTACGACGACGGTCAGCAGTACGACCGCAGCCGCACTGTGCAAGCCGAAATTGAGCGCCAGCGAGTAGACATTGACCATGAGATGCTGAGATGGATTGATGTCGCCCGTCCGTAAGAGCCGCACATAGTCGAACATCCCGCTGCGACCGACAAGGGCCAGCGAGAGGATTATTTCGACAGCGACCACTGCCGCAGCTCCGGCCACAAGGCGCCAACGTTTTTGTAACAGCAGTGCCACTGGCCAGAGCACAAACAAGTTGAATTTGACCAGGCCCAAGCCCAGTATCGCGCCAGCAGCCAAGTCTCTCCCTTGCGATTCTAGGATCAGGACTCCGATGATAATGGCGAGGAAGAAGGCACAGTCCTGGCCACTGGCGATGCCCAGAGGCGTGGGCAAGAAAATAGCAGCAAAGACAACTGCGGCCGATCCCCACGTCCGCCGTCCCCAGTTGATGCAAACGGCGTACACGACAACCTGCAATAACAGCCAGACCACAAAAGATTTGGTCAAAGGAAGTAGCGCGAACAGGGCGAGAAACGCGGCATAAAACGGCGGCCGGACGAACGGAACCAAAACCGGCAGCTGCGGAAACAAGGAGCGCTGCGCATCAAGCTGAGCAGCAGGATCGTATAACCGGTCGCCTGCGCCCTCAAGGAGCAGCCTACCACCCGAATAGTAGTCCAGAAAGTCATACGTAAGGGCTCGCGGAACGAAGATTGCGCCAAGGGCCACCCAGAAAATGGCCATGGTCATGACGAGAACCCAAGTATGTACCGAGAGACGATGAACCCGAGGTTGATGCGCCATTGCGATGCGGAATTGTACGGCACGCGCAGGGGGCTTTCCATAAGTTCCCACCAAGACGAGGAAGCTTCGTCGGCGAGGACGGCACGGCTGCGAGCCCACTCGGTGAGCAGAGACGTCCTCGAAGTGCCCGCGACGATGCAAAAACGGCAGATCACAAATTGGAGTCGGATAAAGAAGCCGGGGACGCCGGCGTGACAGCGATTGCGAATGCTATGCCCAGCACGGGTATTGCGGCGACGCTAAAGGCGCGCAGACCCAGAAATTGCATCGCGAAAAATGTCAAGAAGAGCAAAGCCAATGGGGCGACACGCAAAATCTTAAAGCGCGTCCAGAAAGATTCAACGAGCTGTAGGTGATGGAGTAAAAGAAAAACAGGAAGGATGAGCAAGCTGAGATCGTGAATCAGAAGATGGAAGCTGAGCAAAAGCGTCGCCACTACCGCAAGGGAGAAGGACAAGTCAAAACAATTCCGGCGCCGCGCAACATTACGATTGACCCAAACCAGAACAGCAAAGGAGATGGCCGCCACGAGAAGATTGAGAACAGAACTGGGTAGCGAAGCCGGGACAAGCAATGTAAGCAATCCGCGTAAGTTTGGCATCGTTTCCGGGAAGACGTGAAAGGCGCGCGCGTGGCCGTTCATCTCCAGGATTAGGAGCGGATAGCGAATTACTGCGGCCGGACCAACCAGCAGTAGCGAAAGGATGACCAGAGCAGAGGCCGAGGCGGTCAGCCCGGCCACGAATTTCCACCGACCGCGGAGAAGCAAGAGCAGCGCAAAGGGGATAACCAGCTGCGGTTTCACAAGAGCAATTCCGAGGAGCAACCCGGCGAGAAAATCGCGGCCGGCTCGCAGCAGGAGAAAAGACCCAACGTAGGCCAAAAGGATCAACAACGAGTCCTGCCCCTGCACAATGGTGGCAAGAACCGGATAGAACGCAGCAGCGATCAGGAGGAGGCGCTCGGTCAACTCGAACGGGGGGCCATAGGTACGGAGTAAGAAGAAAACCAGGCCCAAGCAGGACAGGTTTAGGAACGTCCAAACACCAAATGCAGTGCCGTAGGAAAACTGTGCGAGCGGGGCGTACAGAACGGCCTCAAATGGCGGGTGATTGAAGAGCGTGGGCTCTTCACGTCGCGCGATTTCCCACTGCATGTCCGACTGCAGAACTGGATCGTACAGATGCGAATAATGGTCGCTGGCGACAATCTTGCCGGCCGAATAGAACTGAATGAAATCTGCGGATCCCTGAAGGCCGGTACGTTCGAGGGGAATCCACAGGATGGCCAGAAGCAACAGCGGAACAACCACAACACAAAGAAAGAGCTCTAGCGCTCTTGAGTGCGGATTAGCCACGTAGGTGGCCTCGAAGGCAGCCGATGATGAGTTGGATGGGCGATTTCATGAGCAGCGATCAGTCGGCGGGGGTGGCGCGGGATTTGGCCCACAGGCGGATGGCGGAGACGTCTTCGGCGCGGGTGACACTGAGCGGCTGGGTGGATTTCAGTTCGGCGATGAGGATTTCGCTGGTGAGCTGCTGCTTGGCGGCGAAGGCCGTGTAAAGGCCTGCGGAAATGGACTGTTCTATTTCTGCGCCCGAGAAGCCCTCGCTTGCAGAAGAAAGCTTCGCAAGATCGAAAGTTTGCGGGTCGCGGCTACGTTTTTTCAGGTGCAGGGCGAAGAGGTTCATGCGAACCGAGGCGGAGGGCAGGTCGACAAAAAAAATCTCATCGAACCGGCCCTTGCGGAGCATTTCGGGCGGGAGCGCGGTGATGTTATTGGACGTGGCGGCGAGAAAAACGCCGGACTCGCGGTCCTGCATCCAGGTGAGGAGCGTGGCGAGGAGCCGCTGCGAAAGGCCGGCGTCGGCGTCACCGCTGGAGCCGGCGGAGGCGAAGGCCTTTTCGATTTCGTCGATCCACAGGACCAGGGGAGACATCTTTTGCGCAAGGTCGAGGGCTTTGCGAAGGCGCTTTTCGCTTTCGCCCACAAATTTGTCGTAGAGGGCACCCGCGTCAAGGCGTGCGAGTTCGAACCCCCATTCGCCGGCGACGGCGCGGGCAGCGAGGCTTTTGCCGCAGCCCTGCACGCCGGTGATCAAGATGCCTTTCGGCGGAACCAGACCGAAGCGCTGACCTTCGGGAGTGAGGGCGCTTTTGCGTTTGGCGATCCAGTCGCGCAGGCGTTGCAGGCCGGCGATGTCGGCGAAAGATTTGTCTCGGCGGATGGATTCGAGCAGACCTTCGCCGCGGAGAAGTTCCCTTTTCGCTTCGAGGACGGAATCGATGAGCACGGGGTTGGCAGCGCCTTGTTCCAAAGCGCAGCGGCGAAGCGTGCGCATGGCTTCGGCGAAAGGCAGGCCCGCGAGATTGTCGGCGAGTTTTTGCAATGCTGAGGGCGGCAGCGTGGAGACGATGTGGCTTTCGCGATGGAGATCGGCGAGAGTTTGTTTTACGCCGGCGAGGAGTTCGTCGGCGCCGGGGAGGCCGAGTTCAAACGGGGCGGATTCACCCGCGAGTTCGGGTGGGAGTTGAATGGCGCCGGCGGTGATGATGATGGAGCGGCGCGCAGTACGGAATTGCTCGGCGAGTTCGCGCAGGCGGCGGCAGACTTTGTCGTTTTCACAGTAACGGGCGAAATCTTTCAGGAGAAAGATCGCGTCGCCTTGGACGGCTGCGATGTTGGAGAGTGCGGCTTCAGGCGGTTCCGAGTTGTAGATGGGAGCGCCCCTAAAGCGAGCCAGGCCGAGGGTAACGCTCCAGGTGAACAGGGGAACACTGAGGTCGGTGGCAACTTCAAGGAGCAGCTGTTCGACGCGATCTTCTTCAGTGGTTTCGATGGTGAGGATGGGATGGCGTGAATTGATCAGCAGGCGGAGGTCGTCGCGTTTGACAGCGCGGGTTGTGGCGTCGAGTTTCGTTGGGGAGTTCATGGGCGTTGGTTTTGACGACCGAAAGTATCAAATCGCGGAGGGGCGGAATGTGTCGCGCCTCCGGCGCTTGAGCTCCGTCCGCTCCAGCCCTTACGGGCTCGGATAAGGTTTGCCGTGCCTCCCGCGAACGCAATTACCACGAGTCATGTGCGGCGCCAGGCAAATCGTCGCGAAATTCTCACGCGAATTGACAGGGCTGTGAGCGTCCTCTAGACTTGTATGTTTGAGCGATACGCTAAAGGAGCGCTAGTTAGATGGCCCAAGGACAGGCTACCAAAGTAAAGAAGAAGAAAAAGTCAGTTTTAAAGCGCGCGGCGCAATCTCGTCAACGTGCGGAAGTGAACCGGGCGAACCGGACGCGGGTGCGTACGGCGATGAAGAAATTGCGCGGAGCGATTAGCGCGGGAGATGCAACAGCAGCGGGGAACCTGCTGAATCCGACGCTGTCTGAGATTGACAAGGCGATTACCAAAGGCGTGTTGCACGAGAACACCGCGAACCGTTACAAGTCGCGGCTGGCGGTGGCGTACAACGGGTTGAAAGCCAAGGCGGCGGCGAAGTAAATCTGGCATTCGGAAAGTACAAAGTTGAAACCGGTGGCCGGACGATGAGTCCGGCCTTTTTGTTTGTCGCGCGGTTTCCGGGCAGCGCATTCTACTAGCCAGCCGGAGCAGGGCTCCGGTTGGAAAAGACCGCGTTGCTGTATTTTCGCAACCGCTCCCGCACTCCAATTCAGCTCGCGGCGGCGCGGGAATCCGAAGTGGTGAGTTCGGTGATGAGAAATTCCATGACCGCGTGCGCGTCTTTTTCACCCGATTTGAGGCGATCGTCGGCGCGTTGCAGGGCACGGAGGCCGGCAAGGAGACGCGGCTTGGAGATTTGGCGGGCGTTGCGCACGGCAAGCTCGGCTTGATCGGGGCGCATTTGTAATGAGCGGGCAGCTTGCCAGCTGTTGACCGCGCCTTTGAGTTCGCTGGCTTCGATGAGCTTGCGGTACATCCAGGCGAGGGCTCCGAGGATGGAGAGCGGTTCATCGCCGTCGCGCAGAAGACGCTCGAGAAATTCGAGGGCGGGTTTTGAGCGGCGAGCGGCGAGAAAATCGGCGAGCTCCCAGACGGTGGCGGACTTTTCCGAGATGACCATGAGGGAGACGTCTTCGCGGCGGATGGTTTTTCTCTCGCCCAGATAAGTGGCAAGCTTTTCGATTTCGGTTTTGAGGCGCTGGAGATCGGCGGCAACAGATTCGGCGAGGTCTTCGGCAGCGCCCTTTTCGAAGTCAATGCCCTGCTCCCGTGCGAGCGACTTGGCAAGCACCACGGCGGCGGCATTGCGTTGCTCCCGGTTATCGCCGAGACCCACCTGCACGACCAGAGCCCTTTCAGCGAGGATTTTGCCAAGGCGCATGCGCTGGTCTAGATGTGCGGCTTCGATGACCAACACCGTGAAAGAGGCGGGGTCGGCGAGATAGGCTTCGATCTGTTTTACCGCGTCTTCGCGTTTTTTTTCAGCGAACTCCTCGATAGCTTCCGCTTCCTCGAGAAATACGACTTGCTGGGGGGAAAGCATGGGCAGGGTTTGCGCTTGATCGAGGGCCGATTGAACTTCGCCACGGTCGGCGGAGAAACGGGAGATGGCCCAGGTGCGGGCGGCTTCGGACACATACGCGTCCACCAGCGCGGCACGGCAAGAGTCTCGCAAGTAGGTTTCATCACCGAGCAGCAGCAGGGCAGCAATCGGCTTGCCTTTTCTAAGGCGCGCCAGGAGTTCCTCGGGGCCTATGGCGGGCATCAGAAGTTCTCCGTAACGGCGGCGACCAGGCGTTTGGCAAAATCCTGCGCCATGCGATCGAGCGCGGGATCCTGTTCTTCAAAAAAGCTCTTTACGTCGGTGGAGATTTCGTATTCGTTGCGAAAGACGAAGTTGTCGTTGTGATAGAGAACTTTTTCGGTGACGGCTTCGCTGAGGGTGACGTCGCACTTCATGGTGACTAGCATGGTGGTGGCGCGAGTGGTGGAGGCTTGCGTGGCCGTGGCAGGGGTGGTGACGAAAAGGAGCGGAACGGCTTCGACGGTGAGGACTTTGCCGCGCAGTACGGCGTCGGCGCCGCTGTCGGTGGAAACGATTTTGTAGGGCGTGGCGGCGAGAAATTGGTGAATGGTTGCGGCGGTGAGGCGCTGCTCGATGCGGTAGCTGGTGGTTCTGTTTTCAAGGGCGGGAACGGCGATGACGTGAATGGTTTTGGGCAGGGCGTCATTGTGCCCGGCGACGTGATAGCCGCAGCCGGCAAGGGCTGTGGCCATAGTCAGTGTCAGAACAACGAACGCGCGGCTCATTCGGACGGTTTCAGCTGCAAAAGTTTCTCGGCTAATTTTACCGCGTTCGAAGCGGGGAGGCGAAGATTGTCGGCGGCTGCCCAGAACCAGCAAGCGCCGGGAGCCAGTTGATCGGGCAGAGGAGGGGCCAGCTGCATAGCGATTTCGCCGGCGGAGCTGACGTTGCTCGGAGGCGTGGTGTCGTCGGTAAGAACGAAGCCGGCCCCGGCACAAAGTTTGCCCACAGATAGAGCATCGGCAGGCGCTTCGATAAATGCGCAAGCGGCGACAGTGGACCCGTAGAACACGGGCGCGTGGAGAAGCTGTATGGCAGGCTGTTTGGCCGCGGGCGGCAAAACAGCCTGCACTTCCCTGCGAATGGCCGCGAGCGCTGCGCCAAGTGACTGGCCGCTCGATGCGCCGAAGCGATCGAGCATGCTGTAAGCGACTTGTGCGTCGAAGGTTTGTTTGCCAATGGACTGAAACGAGAGCAACTGGCCGGTTTGCGATTCCAGTTCTTCGATGCCGCGCTTGCCGGCGGCCGAGACAGGCTGGAAAGCGACCGCGCTGACCGTGGAGGGCTGCAGCGAACTGAGCGCGATCGCGAGGCGAGCGATGATTTCGGCCGGAGCGGAGGGAATGGCGAACAAGTTTGCGTGCCCGCCATCGGCCATCGTAGGGATTTTCGGCAGCCAGGTGTGGACTTCAGATTGGCCGGCGAGCTCGCCGGAGAGGTCCACGATATAAGCGCCGCTGCGTTTGGCCAGCGAGAGATTGCTTCTGGTGAAAGCCGAAGAACCGGTGCAGAACACTATCCAGGCCTTGTCGAAGCTGTCCTCTTCCACGGTCTGAATGACCGCTGCTTCCCCGCCCGCTTCGGTGAGCGTGCCAGCCGCGGTTTCTTCGTCGACCAGCCGAAAGTCCGAAGCGGCGAAACGACTTTCTTCCAAGAGCGATTTCAGTTCCGCGCCGAGCAGCGACGACGCGCCGGCGATGACGATGCGGCGGGATTCAAGAGGAATGGCCATGAGTCAGCGTGCGGTGCGAGAAACCACGCGGTGGCGAAGGAGCCGGACGACATGCAACGTCACGCCCGCGATTGCATACGTGGAGGCGATCACCAGCAGGGCGATTTCGGAGAAGTTCCAGATCACCGCCAGCAAAAGCAAAGTCAGAATGATCAGGAAGGCCGGTTGTTTTTTGCCCCAGGGCAAATCCTTAAAACTGTAGAAGCGAATGGTACTGGTCATGAGCCCGCCGAGCGACACGGCAAGCAACAGCCAAGCCACGGACCAGCGCCAGTCGGAGATGGAGCCGACGTCCACCAGCGGACTGCCCATGTGAAAGGCGTGCACGATGGACGCGATGACGCCGGCCGACGCAGGTGTGGGCATGCCGACAAAATACTTGGAACCACCCGGAGCCATGCCCTGCACGTTGAATCGAGCCAGACGCCAGGCGCAGCAAATCAGGAAGGCCAGGCAGCATAGCCAGCCGAAATGTCCGAGTTGGCGAAGCGCGCCAGGGTCGAGATTGGCGACGCTGCGAACGCCCCAGGAATAGGCAAGCACCGCGGGCGCGACGCCAAAACTGACGACGTCGGCAAGAGAATCGAACTGAACGCCAAATTCGGTGTTGCTGCCGGTGAGGCGCGCGACGCGGCCGTCGAGCGAATCGAAAATGATGGCGATGCCAATGGCTTTGGCGGCGTGGTTGAAGTCTTCCGGAGTGCCGACCACGGAGGCTACGACGGCGTAGTAGCCGCAGAGCAAATTCGCCGAGGTCATCATCGCCGGCAGCAGGAAAATACCGCGGCGAAGCCGGGCCTGCATGCGATTGCGGCGGCCCTCGAAGGGGATTTCCTGCTGATCGATCTCAGCCATGGTCAAGTATGCTTCTCCGCGAGTTGAGCTTGCTCTTCAACGCGTGACGAGTGTGTTGCGGCCGGCCAGCGGGCGAGCGCGCTCGAACCACCGTGCACCGTATCTCCTACTTCTACCAGAAGTTCGGAGCCGGCGGGAACCCAGAGATCCACGCGTGAACCAAAACGGACAAGGCCTATGCGCTCACCTCTGGCCACAATGTCCTGCGGTTTTTTCCAGGAGACGACCCGGCGGGCGACGAGTCCAGCGATTTGCTTGAACTCGATGTTCCCTGCCGGAGTGGCCAAGGTGAAAACGTTCTGCTCATTTTGCGTGGAGGCGTGGGCATCCCAGGCGGCCAAGAATTTTCCGGGTCGATAGTCCACCTTGGTGATTACACCGGCGGCGGGAGAGCGGTTGACGTGCACATTCCAGATGGCCAGAAAGATGCTAACGCGCGTGCCGGGCCGGCCGGCGTTTGCTTCATCGGTGATGACCACGACGCGGCCATCGGCGGGCGATACGATGGTCGACGGATCTTCGGGGATCGCTCGCTCCGGATCGCGAAAAAAGGAAAAGCAGAAAAGTCCGAGAGCGATCAGCAGCGATCCCAAAACCCACCACTGCAACAGGATGGCGAAACCGCCGAGGAGAAGGGGCGGCACGCCGAAATAATAACCTTCTTTGACCATGCGCTAAAGAAGATACCACAGCGCGGGCAGCGCGCCAGGTGTGCGCCGAACTTGCCAGACGAGCAGAGACAAAACCGCCCAGCAGTGGACCGCGTGTTGACTTCGTGGCGGAAAGGCGCGCGCTACGGATCAGGCGTGTTGCGCGCGCACACGTTGGATACGCGAAGCGATCCGCTCCATCTCGTCCTTGCAGTGGAGCTTTAACTTTTTCAACTTGATTTCTTCCAGGAGGTCTTCCGAACTGAGGTAGGGCTCTTTGAGGATGCGCTGCAACTCTTCGTCGTACTTGTGGTGCTGCTCCAACAGACGCTGATAATCGGCGTCTGTATCGAGGAGTATGTCCCGAGGGCTCCGCTGCAATGCTGCCATGCGTTCCTCCTCCTTACGGCTTGTCAAATTTTTCGAAAATAGACTGCTACGACTTCCCCTGTGCCGGGATGCGATGCGCTGAGGCCCCGACGACGCTGACGGTAACTCCGCGCAAAGTGCGAGTCAAGAGAGAACCACAGGTATTTTTGTACTAGTCCGGAAAGAAGAGGTTCATCAGGAGGGCGGCTTCATCGGGATTGCGATAGTAGTTGGGGCGACGGCCGGTGATTTGGAAACCGAATTTGTTGTAGAGAGCGATTGCTGGAGCGTTGGATTCGCGAACTTCCAAGAAGATAGCGCCAACGGATGATTGCGAAAAGTGCTGGAGGAAGCTTTGGAGAAGGAACGATGCCAGACCTTGACGGCGATCATGCAGGCGGACGGCGAGATCGAGGATTTCGGCTTCTTCGCCGAGGTGGCGCCATTGAAGAACGCCCACGAGTACCTGGTCTTGCTCACAAACAAAGGTCAGGATTTCGCCGATGCGCGATTCTGTCTGACGCTCCCGATCGCCCGCGGCGGGGGCGGAAAGATTGGATTCGATCAGGATAGAGCGAATCGCGGCGGCGTCTGCCGCGCGGCCTGGACGGACAAGACGGCGGGAGTCGGTGCCGGCGGTCATGCTTTCACTGCGGAAGCGTGGTCCTTCCAAAACAGCTCAGCATCCGAGCGGCGGACATAGTTGGCGTCGAGCGAGGCCGCGTCTGTGGTACGCCCTGCCAGGAACTTTCTATAGGCGAGCGCACCCAGCGGTACGGCGAAGGGCGGCGGGACCGTCTCGAGCGTGTCGCTTTTGGACTTGCGGAATGCCCATGGCGATCCCAGCGCAGGCTGCTGCTCAAGCAGCTCGGGGTCGGGGCTGCGCCAAAGAACCGGCGAGGAAGCGCAGATTTCGTTGACCTGGGCCAGGAAATCACCCAGGTTCATGACCGTTTCAGGTTGAACCGAGGCGCCTTGACGGTCGAATAGTGCGGCGAAGACCTGATTGCGGCGGGCATCGAGATAGGAGGCACGGTAAGCAGTGTCCTGGCTCACGCCAGGGGTCTTCCATAAAGCCAGCGCCTCGAGGCGGGACACGGCCACGATGGGTCTAGGAAAGATCTCGGCCCAAGCCTTGACTGTGGTTAAGCCAACTCGCAAGCCAGTGAAAGAACCAGGTCCGGCGCAAACCGCGTAAGCATCGAGATTTGCGTGACTTAGCGATGCCTCGGAAAGCAAATCCCGTACCGCCGGTAGCAGCCAGGACGAGAACTCTTCCTCCGCGGGATGGCGTACTACGTCAAGAAGCTGGGCGTCGCGAAATAGGGCGACGCAGCCTCTGGCGTCGGCCGTGTCCACCAAGATGAAATGCATGAAGCAAGTATAGGCGAACTCGGCGAAAAGCGAACGCAAGCGAGCGCTATCCTGTAAACGTTGAGCAATTTCATGACCAAAACTGACAGGTGTCGGCGGTAACTGCCTCATTCCAAACGATATATCTTGACTCTCTGCGCACAAGCTCCTACACTGCATTTGGTACCTCAAGGGGGCATCCGGAAAATCATGGATTATAAAATTGGCGATAAGGTCGTCTACCCGAATCACGGCGTTGGGGTCATCGAACAGATCAATTACGGAATCCTGAACGGAAAAACCGAACGGTATTACATGATTCGTATCGTATCGAGCGGCCTACGCGTGATGGTGCCCCAATCAAACGCGATGAGCGTGGGACTCCGCTCGGTAATGAAAACAAACGACACCAGCAAGGTGCTGGGTTTCCTCGAACGCGGCAAGTTGAATTGCCACCACGATTGGAAGCATCGCTTCAAAGAAAATTCCGAAAGAATGCGTACCGGTTCCCTGCTGGAAGTTGCCGTGGTCCTCAAGAGTTTGTGCTCCCTCAGCCGAAATAAGCCGCTTTCCTTCCGCGAAAAAAAGATGCTGGAGCGCGCCAAGTATTTGCTGGTCAGCGAGATGGCGACGGCGCGGAATACTTCAGCGGAGCTGGCGGAAACCATGGTGCTGAAATCACTGGCGAAAGCAAAACTGCAGTTGCCGGTGATGCAGGAAGGCTTCGAACAGTAGACAAACGATTTTGTTTCGGTTTGCGAGGGACAGGCCGCGTGCCTGTCCCTTTTTTTTGTTGAGGGAAACAGGAGTTAGCGTTCGCGTGAACGCTTACGCTGATTTTCACGCTGGCCATGTTTTCTCCCAGGAGTTCCCCACCCACCGCCGCCCGGGGTCTCCATGCGGAGAATGTCGCCTGCCTCGGCGGCAAACGAGCATTTCGCTCGAAGCCCTTTCACCACGCCGCGACGCCTGAGAGAGTTTCTTCCTGGTAAGGCCTGGTGGCCGCCCTGTAAACCGTACGGACCAATCGCGCGGCGGTCGGTCAGTAGGCCCACTTCGATTTCCGTCAGAAATTCGAGCTCGCGAATAATTCCATCTCCGCCGCGATACTTACCAGGCCCGCCTGACCCGTGGCGGATGGAGTAGCGCCTTACGCGAACGGGATACGTTTCCTCGAAAACTTCTGTCGGGGTGTTCCAGGAATTGGTCATGTGGGTATGGATGGCAGCCGGTCCGTCGTGAAGTGCGGAGGCTCCACACCCGCCGGCGATGGTTTCGTAGTAGGTAAAAGGCCGATTCCCACGGCGCGGGTCCACTCCGCCAATGGTGAGGTTGTTCATGGTGCCCTGGCTGGCCGCGGGGATGCGATCGGGGGCCGCTTTTGCGAGCGCGCGCAGGAGCGTATCCACCATGCGTTGCGATGTCTCGACGTTGCCGCCCGCGACGGCAGCGGGTGGCACTGCGTTGACGATGGTTCCAGTAGGGGCGATCACAGTGATGGGACGCAGCAGGCCCGAGGTAGCGGGAATGTCCTCGCGCAGAAGCGACCGAAAAACGTAATAGACGGCAGAGATGGTGATGGCCTCAACGGCGTTAACATTGCCGGCGCACTGCGGGGCCGAGCCGGCAAAATCGACGGTGGCCGAATCACCGGAGACGCGAATGGCGACACGGATGCGAAGGGGAGCGTGGTTCGTGCCATCACTATCGAGGAAATCTTCCGCATGGTACCGGCCGGAGGTAAGCGAGCGCAATTCGGCACGCATCATTTTTTCTGAGTAGGCGAGTAGGTAGGCGGCGTAATGATCCGTGGTCTTCGCCGTGTACTTTGCAACAATTTCCCGCAGGCGTCTCTCGCCCAAGCGGCACGAAGCGATCTGCGCCGCCAGGTCTCCCTCCCTTTCCGCGGGAGTGCGCACATTGGCGAGGATCAGACGCGAAACGTCGCTGACGATTGTTCCGTTGCAAAAGATTTTAACAGGCGGGATGCGCAACCCTTCCTGATAAATTTCGCGAGCAGGCCCCATGGAACCAGCGAGAGCCCCGCCGACATCGGCATGGTGGGCACGGCTGGCGACAAAAAAATGCGGGTGCTTTTCGCCAGGCAGAAAGACCGGCGCAACCAGGGTCAGATCGGGAAGGTGCGTGCCGCCGGCAAACGGATCGTTCAGCAGGGCGATGTCACCGGGCGAGAAGGAGAGCGACCGTCGGGCGGCGGCAACCGATGCCGGCATCGAACCGAGGTGAACCGGCATATGATCGCCCATCGCCAGGACCTCGCCAGTTGCGTTATAGACTGCGCAGGAATAATCACGTCGCTCCTTGATGTTCGGCGAAAACGCGGAGCGGCGGAGCGCGGCGCCCATTTCTTCCGCAATGGAATGAAAAATGTTTTTGAAAACTTCCAGAAGCATGGCGTCGGGCCGAGCACTCCTAGCGGTCATGGCGCCTCGCAGTCTGGCGGACCCTGGTCAGGTGGATTTGTCCGTAAGCATCAACGCGCCCCTGCCAGCCAGCAGGAACCAACGATGTGGCGCTGTACTCCGCAATGATTGCCGGGCCGGAGAACGCGTGGCCCCAACGAAGATGTTGGCGATCGTAGAGTGACACTTCCCTGCTTCCTCCGCTCAAGTGGCACTTTACTGAAGTCGCTAGGGACCGAGCCGAAGCTGTGCGCGCTTTCGGAATGCGCGGCAGTGCAATCCCCGGCGAAAGTCCAACGGCGCGGCAGCGTACATTGACGATTTCGACGGGGCGTTTTAGCTCGGCGTGAGCGTAAGTCTGTTCGTGCGCGCGATGAAAGTCTTCGACAAAGCGGGAGCTTGCCGCAACACTGAGTTCATAGGCTTGGCCCACGTAGCGAACATCCAGCCGGTGCTCGAAGCGCTGTTCGGACTTCGCTAAACCCTCGGTGCGCAAGAATTCTTGCGCGCTGCGTTGCATCTGGATTAGGTACCGCCGCGCCTCATCGAGAGCCGCGGCGGGTTTGTCTACACGCAGCAAGACCGTGCGGGAAAAGTCCCGCACGACGTCGGCGCGCAGAATCCCCAACGCAGAAAGAGCTCCCGGAAAAACCGGCAGCAGAACACCGCGAAGCTCGAGAGCTTCGGCCAAATCGCAGGCGTGCAGGCCGCCGGCACCGCCGAACGCGACCAGCGTGTAGTCACGCGGATCATGACCGCGTTCGATTGACACCAACCTGAGGGCACGCTCCATCACAGAATTGGAAACGCCGATGATGCCTTGCGCGAAGGCTTCGACGCTGGCAAATCTTGCTTTGCGTTTATCGAGTTCGCCGCGAGCGCGAGCGATGTCGAGCGGAAATGCCCCGTTCAACAAGCCACGGGTGCCGAAATGCCCGAGTACCGCGTGCGCATCGGTAACCGTCGGTAGTTCGCCGCGGCCGTAGCAGATCGGGCCGGGCTCGGCGCCGGCGCTCTCCGGGCCGACACGAAGCGCGCCGCCGGCATCGAAGCGCGCAAGGGAGCCGCCACCTGCTCCGACGGTATGAATTTCCAGCATCGGCACTGCGACAGGCAGGCCAGCGACCCGCGCTTCGGTGGTAATTTGCGTTTCGCCCGAAAGAAGCGCAACGTCGGTCGAGGTGCCGCCCATATCGAACGTCAATACCTTTTCAAGGCCAGCAAGGCGCGCAGCATAGGCGGCCCCCAGGACGCCTCCGGCCGGGCCGGAGAGAACGGTTCGCACTGGTTCGTGCGCGGCACGCTGTGCAGAAATGATGCCGCCGTTCGATTGCATGACGCGGACACGAATCTTCGGCTTGAAGCGTTCTGGCGTCCACGTCGAGCGTGCCAGAGCTTCCGCTTCGAGGAGATAGTTGGTCATCACCGGTGCGAGATACGCGTTGATTACCGTCGTTGAAGTGCGCTCGAACTCGCGAAACTCGGGGAGGATTTCGTGCGAAACCGAGACCAGACAGCCAGCCGTGCGCAGCGCCTTCGCCAGTAGAGCCTCATGGCGCGGGTTGCGAAAAGAAAAGAGAAAGCAAACCGCGACGGCATCAGGACGTAGTCGCTTAACGGTACGCAGCAACCGCCGAATTTCTGCCTGAGTGAGCGCCGTCACAACGCCGCCGTCTGCGGCAACACGTTCCCGCGCCCCCACGCGGCGGCTGCCGGGTACCAGCACTGCGGGCTTTTCAAAAAGTAAGTCGTAAAGTTTCGGCCGGGCTTGCCGGCCAATCTCCAGTACGTCCTCAAGACCCGCGGTGGTGATCAACATTACGCGGCCACCGCTACGTTCCAGCAGAGCGTTGGTACCGACAGTGGTGCCGCAAACCAGGTCGATCCTGGCGGGCTTCTCGGCGAGACGGGCTCCCACTTCGGCTAGCGCATTCGCCATGGACTCCGCCGGCTGCTGGGGTCGTGATGGAACTTTCAGAATTTCGAGTTTGCCGGAGCGCACAAAAACGCAATCCGTGAACGTCCCTCCGGTGTCGGTGGCGATTCGCATGAGGCGGGCATTTTAACCTGAGCGAGGCTCAGGTCCAGAATTCAGCGTGGTTTCGGGAAACGCTCGCGCGGGCTTTAGGCCAAAGGCAACGAGGCCGACGCATTGAGCGAGGCATCGGCAAGGATCCGATTTTTCAGGCGTGGATATGCCGCCGCGGCAATCATCGCGGCGTTGTCGGTGGAAAGCGCTAGGCTTGGGAAATAGGCTTTGCGGCCAGAAGCGGCCGCGCGATCCTCAAAGGTGGCGCGCAGCTGCCGATTGGCGGCGACTCCACCCGAAACAAGGATCGTCGGCACGCCCAATTCTTCGGCGGCTCTGGTCGTGCGTTCCACGAGCTCACGCACCACCGCATTCTGGAATTCTCTGACCAAACCAAGTGTTTTACGACTGCACAGTGCCAACAGTTGATCGAATTTGCCTGCGCCGCGCGCGATGGCAGCTTCGCGGGCCTGGATTTCCGGCCGGTAATCGGAATTTTCACGCAAATGATAGAGGACCGCTGTTTTCAAACCGCTAAAGCTGAAGTCGTAGGCATTTCCTTTGATCTTGGTTGGGCCAAACTTCACGGGAGCTGATGCGTCGGCAGCAACTGCGGCCAACCGGTCCAAAATTGGCCCGCCGGGATAACCCAAACCAAGCAATTTCGAGACTTTGTCATACGCTTCTCCGGCAGCATCGTCACGCGTCTGTCCGAGCTTTCGGTAGGTCCAAAGCGCGCCTGCATCGCCGTTTCCACCGTCTTTCGGGCGCACTTCGTAGAGCACGGTGTGGCCACCAGAAACGATCAGACAAACGGCGGGAAGGCAGGGCGTCACGCCAGCTTGGTGCGCTTCGAGAAAAACGGCGTGGATGTGCCCTTCCAGATGGTTTACTGGCACCAGCGGCTTTCCCAAGGCTTCCGCCAGCGTTTTTCCATACGTAATTCCGACCAGCAGCGAGCCGACGAGCCCGGGGCCGTGGGTGACGCCAATGGCGTCCAGGTCCTCGAGGTCGAGCTGGGCATTTCCGAGCGCCTCGCGAACCACCGGAACGATTCTGCGCAAATGCTCGCGCGAAGCCAGCTCGGGCACCACCCCACCATACTTGCGGTGAATATCGATCTGCGAGGCAACCACGCTGGACAGGATTTCGCGGCCGTCCGCCACGACCGCGGCCGCCGTCTCGTCGCACGAAGATTCGATGCCCAGGATGCGAATGCTCATGCCAAGCCACCAAGCTCCCAACCTATGCTAACACGCGGATCGCAGACGCTATCTTTCGGTCCACGCACGTTACAGCAAGAATCCGATTGAAAATTTCACCAGCTTCTTTACCCTGAAAACATGACGAACTCTTCCGTTTTCAACGCATCGAGCGCACCGATCAAGAAAGTTCGCAAAGCAGTTCTTCCCGCAGCCGGATTGGGTACGCGATTCCTGCCCGCGACCAAGGCTCAGCCCAAAGAAATGCTGACGGTGGTGGACAAGCCGCAAATTCAGTACGTCGTCGAAGAATGTGTCGTCAGCGGCATCGAGCACATTATTATCGTCACCGGCAAAGGCAAGAATTCCATCGAAGATCATTTCGATTACAACCCCACGCTGGAACGCTTTCTCGAAGAAAAGGGCAAAAAAGAGCAGGCCGCGCTGGTTCGCGGGATCAGCGACATGGTGCAAGTCAGCTATACCCGCCAGAAGGAACCGTTGGGACTCGGTCACGCCGTGCTGGTCGCAAAAGACTTAGTGGGCGACGAGCCGTTTGCCGTGCTCCTGGGTGACGTGCTGATTCCCGGCGATAATCCCGCTACCAAACAGTTGGTCGGAGTGTACGAAGCCACCGGCGTTGGAGCCATCGCCGTCGAAGAAGTTCCGTACGAAAAAACGCAACTTTATGGAATCGTCGCGGGTGATCCTGCGCCGCAGGGGCAGTTTGGCGAACGCTTGCTGCGCATTCGTGATTTAGTCGAGAAGCCGAAGCCCGAAAACGCTCCGTCCAACCTGGCGATCACGGGACGCTACGTCCTCCCGCCCTCCATTTTTGGTTGTCTCGAACGCACGCAACCGGGCAGCGGCGGCGAAATTCAATTGACGGATGCCCTAAAGATCCTGGCGAAAGAGCAAGGACTCTGGGCCTACATCTACGAGGGAATTTCTTACGACGCGGGAGAAAAATTGGGCTTCCTCAAAGCCACCGTGGAGTTGGCGCTGCAAAACAAAGAGTTTGGCGAGGCGTTTCGCGGCTACCTCAAATCATTGAAACTGTAGCCAGCCTACAGGTGGTCATTTCTTTTTCGCCGACTTCTTCTCCTTCGATTCCTTCACCGAGGAACTCTCCTTGGATGCGGAGTCATTCCCTGCGGCAGAGTCTTTTTTGTCAGTCGAACTTGGCTCCGCGGTTGTCCCTTCCTTGGCGCTCGACTTTGCCGCGTAATCCGTGACATACCATCCCGATCCCTTGAACTGAATTGCCGGCGCAGTGACAAGCCGCTCCACCTTGCCGCCGCAGTACGGGCACTTTTTTAGGTGTGGACCGGAAACACTTTCAATTTTTTCCGTTCGCTTGCGGCATTTCGCACATTGGTACTCGTACAGTGGCACTGCCGATCCTCCAAATGTCTGTGAAAGAGGCAGTATATAACACGCGGCGGCGCGACGAAAACGCGTGCTAGACTGCTGCCATGGAGCAGCAGCCCAATGGGCGAGCCGGTTGTCTCTATCTGGTCGCCACACCGATCGGCAATCTGGAGGACATCACGCTGCGGGCTCTCCGCATCCTGAAAGAGGCGGACCAGATCGCCTGCGAAGATACGCGCCACACACAAAAGCTTCTGAACCACTACAACATCGAAAAGCCGCTGGTCAGCTATCACGAACACAACGAAATGACGCGAGCGCCCGAGCTGGTGCTGGCGATGGAGCAGGGCGCACAGATCGCGCTGGTGAGCGACGCCGGCATGCCGCTGGTCAGCGATCCCGGCTACCGGCTGGTGACCCTTTCTTTGCGGCATCATCTACCGGTCGTACCGGTTCCCGGCCCGTCGGCGCTTCTGGCGGCGCTCTCGGCATCCGGTTTGCCCAACGAGGAGTTTCTCTTTGCGGGATTCTTGCCGGCTCGCGCCGGCCCGCGCCGCCGTGCACTCGAACGCTTGCGCATCGAAGATCGCACCATTATTTTTTATGAAGCTCCCCATCGCATTGAGGAGACTCTCGCCGATGCCCGAGAAGTCTTGGGCGATCGCCCAGCCTGTTTGGCGCGCGAAGTCACCAAGCTGCATGAGGAATTTCGCCGCGGCACGCTATCCGAACTTGCCGCTTCGCTTTCTGAAAAGCCGGCGCGCGGAGAAATCACCCTACTCATCGGGGCTGTACCGCCCGAGGAACGCGCCGCACAGCGCGACACTTCGCAAAGCCTCGCCGAACGGGTGGACGAACTCATCCGCCAGGCAAAGCTGGATCGCAAGGAAGCCTTGAAGCTGGCCGCCAAGGAGCGCGGCATTACCAAGCGTGCCGCCTATCATGAATTGCATTTGGATTTGCGCGAACCTGAAGCTTGAGAACTTGTGCTACGCCGCCGATTCCGAGCGGAAGACTCGTTGAAAGCGCGGCCCGGTAAACTGCACCCCCACCAATTTTTCGTCCCGGCCTGACGCCTCCGAAACATGAACCACCCGCCCGCGCGTCGTAAAGTTGGTGTCTTCCCGCTTCCAGGCCTGTTGCGACGATGTTGGAATACGAATGTCGATGTCCGCACCGACCGGCAGGTCAAACCGCGTGACGAACGCGGCGCCGCCGCGGCACAAATTCTCGCTGCTCGTTTCTTCGGTGAAGACCACGCCGCGGGAATCGCGACCGGTCACTTGCATGGGCAGACGTACGGCGATCCGTCGTTCAGTTCGCTGTTTCGAGAGGTGCGTGCTCCGTTGCATCTTCGGCCGGCTCCTCATTGGCCACACTTGCGCCGGAAGCAATTCGCGCGGCTAGCGAGCTCTCGAAAAAACGTTCCACCGCATCGAGCACTTCGCTGGGAGTCCGTGCCGCGTGAACCGTTCGTCGCAGTTCGCTGCCGTTCCCCACGCCATGCGTGAACCAGCATGCGAACTGCTTCATTTTGCCCACGGCATCAGGCTGCTTTGCAGCCTGAATCTCTTTGTAGTAGCCAGACAGTAAACAGTGCCGGTCGGCGTCGGTAGGCTGTCCATACCCGCCCGTCTCCCGGAACTCCGCCATTTGCGAAAAAATCCACGGATTGGTCGCGGCAGCCCGCCCGATCATCACCGCGTCGCAATGGGTTTCCGCAATCATGCGCGCGGCATCCTCGGGAGTTTGAATGTCTCCGTTTCCGACGACGGGAATCTTCACCGCCTGCTTTACGGCGGCGATGATCTTCCAGTCTGCACGTCCGGCGTAGCCCTGCACACGCGTGCGCGGATGCACTGCCACCGCTTCGACTCCGATCGATTCAGCCAACCTGGCGACCTCTACCGCAACGATCGAGTTCTCATCCCACCCCGCACGAAGTTTGATGGTCAGCGGGATGTGCACGGCGGTCCGCACTGCGCGAAAAATTTCGCCGAGCAGCTCCAAGTCCCGCAGCAAACCCGAACCGCCGCATTTCACTACTTTCTTTGCCGGACATCCCAGATTGATGTCCACTGCGTCAAAGCCGTGATCCTCCACCATCTTCGCTGCTTCGGCCATGACCTGCGGATTCGCTCCGAAGAGCTGCGCGGTGATGGGGTGTTCGTCCGGCTGAAAATACAGGTACCGCAGGGTTTTCTTGGCGCTGCGTGTGATCCCCTCGGAGCTGGTGAATTCCGTCATCAGCAATCCGCATCCGCCCAGGCCACGAATCACCCGGCGGAACAGCGTATCGGTGACGCCGGCCATCGGCGCCAGCACGGTCGCGGGCCGGATGGTCAGGTTTCTGACCTTGTATTCTGCGGGAATCATTGTCTTTTACTGTAGCGCAGCTTAACTGCGCGGGCCTTCTTTTTCGCCGGCTGGTTGCGTTACCGGCTGTCCCGCACAGTGGGCGCCCGCCTCGGCGGCGCGCGCTCCTGTTGACGGGTCTACAGGTTGCGGCGTTTCGCTGGGGGCATCCCGTTCCCTACCCCTCAGATAGCGGTCCAGCTTGAGGAATTTCCGCTGCAGTGCACCGCTATACGCCGACCATTCGTCATCCCCCGATTCCTGTGCCAGCGCGGTGCGCGCCGCCGCCATCTTTGAGTCAAGGTCGTCCAAATAGTGGAAGACCAGCGCTTCCCGAATCATCGGCAGTTTCGGTGAACCGAACTCGTATTCACCGTGATGGCTGATCAACAGGTGCAGCACCACCGTCTTCAGTTCCGCGGGAAATCCGACGATGTTGTCGATCGCCCTCGACACCGTCTCCACTTCCATCACGATGTGCCCGAGCAGCTGGCCATCGGTCGTGTAGCCGATCGCGCGTTCGTAGCACAGCTCATCCAGCTTGCCGACGTCATGCAAAATCGCCGCCGTCAGCAGGAAATCCACATCCAGTTCGGGCTGATAATGCGCGGCTACGTGTTTCGCCAGGCCGCATAGTCCGACCACGTGTTCGAGCAACCCCCCCAGATACGCGTGATGCATGACTTTTGCCGCGGGAGCCTTCTGGTACCGCGCGGCGACCGACGCGTCGTTCAGTATCGACAAGACCAGCGTCCGCAACCACGAATTGCCGATGGACTGGCCGTACGCCAGCAGCTCCGCCCACATCTTCTCCACATCTTCTTTGGTGTGCGGAAGATAATCGCCCAGTTCGATTTCCTCGGGACGGGCTTTACGCAACTGAATCAGCGCCAATTGCATCCGGTCGCGATAAAGCTCAACGCGAGCTTCTACCTTGACGATGTCTTCGCGTGCGACTTCCTGCGCGGCGACTTCGAACTTGGTCCACATCCGCGCTTCCACCGTGCCGGAGCGGTCGCACAGCTCCAGCCGCAGATATGGTTTGCCTTCCTTGGTGTTGCGGAGTTCTTTCGCGCTTACCAGGAAAAAACTGGTAACGGTTTGCTCGTTGGTCAGATCAGAGACAAACGTCTTTTTCATTGCCCGGAAGCTGCGCCGCTGCGTTTGCCGAACAGCAGAAACTTCTTGCGTCCTTTTTTGGCTTTGCTGGCCTCAGGTGTGGTGTTGACTTCCTGGATTTCGCTGTTACCGCTCCCCGCCAGTTCCGCATAGCCCGGCTTGATCACCACGTAACTCTGTTCGCGCAGCGTCTTCAGGTACTCGCGCACCGCCGGCTCCAGTTTCTCGTTGTACAAGCGGTCCATGATCTCGTTCTTGACCTTTTCAAAGGACTGCTCGCCCTCATCGTAGTGTTCGAGGACCTGAAAAATCAGATAGCCCTGCTTGGTCTCGATCACTTCGGTCAGTTCATTGCGTTTCATCTTGAAGACGACATCTTCCAGTTGCTTGGCCAGTTCGCCGCGTTTGAACGTTCCGATATACCCGCCCTGCTCCTTCGTGGTTCCGTCGGAAAGGCGCTTGGCAATCTCACCGAAGTCTTCACCGTCCTTCACGCGCTTCAAAGCCGTTTCGGATTTTTTCTTCAGGTCGGGCAGCTCGGTATCCTTCTTCCCTTCGGTGTTCACAATGATCTCGCGCAGCGCCACCTGCTCGGGCCTGACGAACTCGGACTTATGATCGTCGTAATACTTACGCGCGTCGCTTTCCCCGATCGAAATGTGCGAACCGACTTCCTGACTCACCACTTTTTGCGTCAGGATACGGTTGCGAATGTTGCTTTTGAAATCTTCCCAGTTCAGTCCCTGGCTGGTGACTGCTTTTTCAAGCGCGTCCAGGCTGTCCAGCTTGTTTCCCTGGCGGATCTGGTCGAGCTGTTTGACCACATCTGTCTCCACGCTGATGCCCAAATCCTTGCCGCGCTGCGCCAGCAACGACTGGTCAATCAGGTCCCGCAATGCCGTTTTCTTGCGGGTCTCCAGTTCACTCTGTAGTTGCTCCGGCGTGCATTTGCCCTGGCAATCCTGCCGCGTTTCTTCCTCGGTTTGCGCCAAAGATTTGTCGTACTCGGTGCGGGTGATAATTTCATTGTTTACGCGGGCAATAATTTCTTCCACCACGGCCCCGCTATTGGAGCTCGGCTTGACGGCCGGCACAGGCGCCGGCTTGGGCTTCGCCACCTTCTCAGGCTCCTCGGTGGTTGGCGCCATTTTGGGCTGTTCGAGCGTCGGCGCCGGCGGCGGTGGCTCCTGCTTGGGGTCCTGGGCAGCCAGCGGCACGGCGGCAAGCAGCGCGGCCAGGAGCGCTCCCGGAAGAACCCCCTTCAGGGAATCTCGCAACACAAGGTGACTCATTCATTGCCTCTCTAGATTCAGTTTAGCCTTGCCCTTGAAGCCCGAGCAATACGTTTCTGAGCGCTCCGGCGACCGGCTCCCCGCGCTGCAGTTCCATCCACAACACGCCCGACGGATCCAAACGAATGCCATTCCGTGAACGAACCACGCTTACCAGCGTCGCGGGATCGAGCGGGGTCTCCGGATGAAAGCGCACGGCCAAGCGATTGCCTTGCCGCTCCACAGTCGAGATGCGCAGCCGCTCGCAGATCGATTTGAGGGCGGCATACTCCAAAAGGTTTCCCACCGATGCTGGCAGCGGGCCAAAACGATCCTCCAACTCCTTCGCCACGTCGCTTTTCTCGTCATCGGTCTTGATGGATGAAATTCGCTTGTATGTCCGTAGTCGCAAGTTCTCGCTGGGTACGTAGTCCTGGGGAATGCGCACATCGAGCCCCAGGCTCAGCGTCGTTCGCATTTCCGGCGCCGCCTCTTCGCCCTTCAGCTTTGAAACCGCCCGCTCCAGCATCTGCGTATAAATGTCGAAGCCAACAGCTTCGATGTGTCCGTGCTGCTGCCGCCCCAACATGTTCCCGGCGCCACGCAGCTCCAGATCGAGCGCGGCGATGCGGAACCCCGCGCCCAATTCGCTGAATTCTTTCATCGCGGAAAGCCGCTTACGCGCCACTTCCGACAAAACCGTCTGCGGCGGCACCAGCAAATAGGCATAGGCACGCTGATTCGAACGCCCCACTCGTCCCCTCAATTGGTATAACTCTGAAAGCCCCAACCGGTCGGCTCGATTGATCAAAATCGTATTCGCCTTCGAAATATCCAACCCGTTCTCGACAATGGTCGTCGCCACCAGCACATCGGCTTCGTCGCGGATGAATTTCAGCATCACCTGCTCAAGTTCCTTTTCACCCATCTGCCCGTGTCCAACCACAACCCGCGCCTTCGGCACCAGCTTGCTCACTAGTGAAGCCAGCGAATAGATCGACTCCACTCGATTGTGGATGAAATACACCTGCCCATCTCGTTCCAACTCGGTTTCAATGGCCTTGCGCACCAACTCTTCGCTGAACGACGAAACCGCCGTTTGAATCGCCAGCCGGTCCCGCGGCGGCGTCTCGATAATCGACATGTCACGCAGACCGACCAGCGACATGTGCAGCGTTCTGGGAATCGGTGTCGCCGAAAGCGACAGCGCGTCCACGTTTTTGCGCATTTCTTTCAATCGTTCTTTGTGCGCCACGCCGAACCGCTGTTCTTCGTCAATGACCAGCAAACCCAAATCCTGAAAGTTCACATCCTTGGAAAGCAGCCGGTGCGTTCCAATCACTACATCTACTTTCCCGGCTTCCAATTCCGCCAAAACCTTCTTCTGCTCCGCCGCCGTGCGGAATCGGCTCAACATCTCAATCTTCGCGGGGAAGGCTGCGAACCGTTTCTTGAACGTCTCATAGTGCTGGAACGCCAGCACCGTCGTCGGCGCCAGCACCGCCACCTGTTTCCCATCGGCGATCACCTTGAACGCCGCGCGCATCGCCACTTCGGTCTTTCCGTACCCCACGTCGCCGCACAGCAGCCGGTCCATCGGCGTCGGCTTCTCCAGATCCTTTTTGATGTCCGCAATCGCCAGGTTCTGGTCTTGCGTCTCCTCAAATTCAAACGCATCTTCAAACTCGCGCTGCCAGTTCCCATCCGCCGAAAACGCAAAGCCCTCCGCGGTTTTTCGCGCGGCATACAACGCCAGCAACTGCTCCGCCATGTCCTCGAGCGACTTGCGAACCTTCGCCTTCCGCGTGTTCCATCCTGTCCCGCCCAGCTTGTCGAGCGGAGGCGTCGCTCCCTCGACCACGCGGTAGCTCTGCACCAGGTCCATGCGCTCCAACGGCACGTACAGCCGCGCGTCTTCCGCATAGCGCAGCAGCATGAACTCACCGCGCCGTCCGTCCGACTCAATCTGCCGCAATCCTTCGAACTGACCGATTCCGTGATCCACGTGCACCACAAAATCGCCCGGCTTCAAATCCGCAAAGTCGCTGAAGAATCCCGATGTGCGAATCTTCCGCGTCGGCCGTTCCACTTGCGGTGCCACGTCGAACAGATCGGCATTCCCATAAATCGTGAGCTTCGCATCGGGAAAAGTTGTCCCTTCGCCGAACGGAGCTCGCAGCAGCACCAGCCCGGCCGATTCGCTCGCGCTCTCCGCGGTGAACCCCGCCGCGGCGCTTTCCGATTCGCCCAGCACATACGAGACTTCGTATTCCCGGCAGATGTCGGCGAAGCGTTCGAGCTCGCCGGTGCTCGCCGCGGTCAGAAAAACCGTTCCCCCCTCGGCCAGCTGCGATTTCACATCACCGAGACATGCCACCACGTCGCCGTGAAACCGCGTGCTCGGCCGCGAAGCCAGATGAAACCGAGTGGCCTCGTCGACACTCAGGCCCAGTTGTTCCAGATCCACCCGCGTCGCCAGTTGCAGCGCCAGGTCAAACTCCTCCTCGGTCCAGAAAAACGCGGCGCCATCGGGAGAATTCGCCGCGCCCAGCTTTTCATACGATTCGGTTACGTCGCGCAGCAGGTCGGTCACGTGGGTGCGCACCGCCGCCGGTTCATTCACAAAAATCAACGGCTCCAGCGAGCTCGCCGCTAGTTCAAACAAACTTCGCACGCCCAGCGCGCCCGCCGGCCCCCAGTAGGTCGGCAACGGCCAGGCTTCTACACCGGACCCGTGCGGCACTTGCCATTCCGTCAGCGGCAACACCACTGTCCGGTTCACCGGCGCAATAGAACGCTGGGTGCGCGGATCAAACTCCCGCACCGACTCCACTGCGTCGCCCAGCAACTCCACGCGCACCGGCCGTGGCGCCTCCGGCGAAAAGATATCCACGATGCCGCCTCGCACCGCAAACTGCCCCGGCAACTCCACCATCTCGGTCCGCGCATAACCCGTCGCGCCCAGGTGTGCCAAAAAATCCTGCAGCGGCACCTCCTGGTCTTTTTCCAGCACGCGCGTCAAGTCCGCGTACTCCACAGCATCGCGGTATCGCCACATCGCCGCCGCCACCGGGGCAATCACCAACGAAACTTCCCCTTCCGCGAGCCGGTACAGGGTCGCCGCTCGCCGTTCCAGAATGTCCGCGTGTGGACTCCGCGCCTCCCAGGGCAGCGTGTCGAATGCTGGCAACGCGGCCACTCCGCCTGTTGCACCCGGGAAGACCGCAAAACAAAACCGCAGAGTCTCCGCAATCGCTTCCGCTTTTTTGTTGGACTCGACCAACAAGAACGCCGGCCTGCGCAATTCATGTGCAATGTGCGCGGCGGTAATCGCCTTCCCCAATTCTGTCAGTCCGGCACACCCCGCCGTCTTGGCCCCGCCACGCAGCGCAGACACCACTCCCTCCAGCGCAGGCTGGCGCACCAATGCTTCCAATCGCTCACGTACAACCGGCAGGATCATGTGGCTCTATAAGTTAGGTCAAATTGGGTCGCGAAACGCCAAGGCATCCATCATTCCAAGCCCAGCCTGCGGAGCGCAGGAATCTCTCCAAGACGCTTCGCCAATCGTTCTTTATGGAGCGACACCCGTCTTCCGAATCTTTTCCACCATCGCCGAAGTCGAATAACCGGCCACCACCGGCACCGAAACCACGCACCCACCCGCCGCTTCCGTTTCCTCGCGGCCAATAATTTGATCGCTGGCCCAGTCGCCGCCCTTGACCAGCACGTCGGGCAGCAGCGCCGCCACAATCTCCCGTGGTGTCGGCTCATTAAAAATCACTACACCATCCACGCACTCCAGCGCCGCCAGCACCTCCGCCCGCTCCCGCGCCGGCACAATCGGCCGCCCCGCCCCTTTCATCTCGCGCACGCTCTGGTCGCTGTTCACGCCCACAACCAGCAGATCTCCTAGACTTCGTGCCTTCTCCAAAGTTTCGATATGGCCCGGATGCAGCAGGTCAAAGCAGCCATTGGTGAAGACCACTTGCCGCCCATTGCGTTTCTCTCGCCCAAATTGGAAAATCGCTTCGTGCAAACTCAAGATTCTGCCGCTCAACCCAATGCCCTTTCCTTCCGCGCTTCGCTCACCGTTTGCGCGGTTTCAGTTTATCATGCGGTTCTCGGTCTCCCTTTTTCAGTCGCAGCGGACCCGCTGCCCACGCCGCGATGAACCGCCGCCCGCTCTTGCAAGCCGCTGCGGGCCTGCTGCTCTGTGCGCTCGGCTACTACTTCGTACGTCGCGAATCCTACGAAGCTCACACCGTCGTCGCGTCCGCGGGCGGCTGCCAAATGGCCACCGACATATACGAGCCGCGCTCCGGCTCTCCGGTCGGCTCGGTCGTTCTCTTTCACGGCCTGGCCGCGAACAAGAAAGTCATGTCCTTCAGCGCCCAGGAGTTCGCCAATCAAGATCTGCGCGTCTTCGCGCCTGATTTCCCCGGCCATGGAACTACGCCAGGTCCATTTTCTCCTGCTCGCGCCGAGTTTTGTGCGGGCGCCTTCTTGCGTGACCTCATTTCGCGCAAGGCTATCATCCCCGAACGCACTATCCTCGCCGGCCATTCGCTGGGTGGTGCAATCGCCGTTCGTGTCGCCGCGGTCGTGCCCGTCGCGGGAGTCATTGCCATTTCGCCCGCGCCCATGCACATTGCACCGGGTTTCTCGGCCGAAATGCTTCCCTTTCGCGACGTCCCGGCGCTCCCACCCCATTCTCTGGTCCTTACCGGCCAATGGGAGCCGGGCCCGATCAAGTCCCTCGCGCAGCAACTGGTTGCAGCGGCGCCGGATTCTACGAGCAGATATCAACTGATCGCCGGCACAACTCACGTCAGCATTCTCTTTTCATCCAAAGCCTTTGCCGCAATGCGCTCTTGGATGGCACAGCTCCTCAGAACAGATCCCGCTTCGCCCCTCCCGGCAAACCACCCCGCTCTTGGCTGCGTCCTTGGCGTCATCGGTCTTGCGCTTCTCGCGCCACCATTTCTGCGGGAAATGACTCCCCTTGGCAAATCGCCTCCGTCCGAGGCCTGGGTACCTAAGTGGACACGAACCATAAGCGCGCTCACTGCCTTTTCCGCTTTGGCCATCATTCTCCTTCGCTTCGCCGTGCCCTTCCGTTCCCTGCATCTTTTTCAGGGAGATTATCTGGTTTCGTTCCTATTCCTGGTTGGGATCGCCATTCTCGTGCTCTTTCGCAAATCGCTTCCTTCCTTCGCGGCATTTTTCGCCCCATCGGCGGCCGCCGCCGCATTGGTCGTCGCTCTTCTTTTCGCCGCATGGCTGGGACTCACTTTTTATGAAGCCTGGCTGACCCCAGCGCGCTGGCTGCGGTTGCCATTTCTGTTCCTGCTGTTTCTTCCCTGGCATCTTGCAGAGGAGCTGCTCCTCGGCGAAAATCCCAAGTCGCCCAACACCCTGCGTGTGGTCAAAGCGTTTGGGTTGCGGTCGATTCTTTGGCTGGGGCTGCTGGCTGGAATCTACATTCTTCACTCCGGACAGGTTCTTTTGGTGCTCCTGGCGGCGTACTTCGTGGTGTTTTCCATCCTGCAACGCCTCGCCTGCGACCTCGTTCGCTTCAGGACACAGTCCTCTGCCGCCGCTGCAATCTTCGGTGCTATACTTTTCTCTGCTTTCGCCCTGGCGATTTTCCCCATCGCCTAAGGCTTTCGCGCTCAGAAACGGAAATCGGTTCAGGTCAGCGAGAAAACCCATGGCAGAAATCGCAATCGTCGGCGGCGGTCCGTCCGGTTCCATGTGCGGCGAGCAACTTGCCCGTGCCGGCCACTCAGTCAAGATCTTTGACGAACATCTCGCCTGGGAGAAACCCTGCGGTGGCGGCCTCACCCACAAAGCCATCCAGCGATTCCCTTTTCTCCTCGACAACACTTACCCCAAAAAGCTCATTCACTCCATCGATCTGATCGCCAGCAATGAACAGCGCGCCACGCTCGACATGCCGCATCCGATCGTCATCTATTCGCGCACGGTTTTGAACGGCCTGCTTCTTGATCGCGCCCGCGAGGCCGGCTGCAGCGTCCAACGCTCGCACATCGTCTCGGTCGACACCGCCGCCGAAAAGCCGCGTTACTGCGTCGATGGCGAATGGCACACCGCCGACTTTCTGGTCCTGGCCGCTGGCGCCCGCAATCAGCTCTTCCCGGAGACGCGCCCGCTCAAGAAGGACGAACTCGAAATCACCCAGGGCTATTTCATCCCGCAAGCCGAAGATTCCATCATCATCAAATTTCTGCCCCACTTCGACGGCTATATCTGGTCTTTCCCGCGCTGCGACCATTTATCCGTAGGCATCTGCGGCAGCATGGCATCTCACCATCAATCTGAGCTTCGCCAGCACTTGCAAGTTTTCATCGGCAAACAAAAATTCAATATGGACGGCGCCCACTTCTACAGCCACGTGTTGCCCTCGCCCCAAGTACCTACGCTCTCGCAGCGCACCGTAGTCGGCAAGAATTGGGCGTTGGTTGGAGACGCCGCCGCTTTCGTCGATCCCCTCACCGGCGAAGGCCTGTTCTACGCCATGCGCTCCGGCGAACTCCTCGGCAAAGCCATCGCCGAAGGCGATCCACAGATGTATACCGACTGGGTGCGCGCAGCCTTCTCTTGCGAACTCGAATTCGCCGCCCGCATCGTCCGCCGTTTTTACCGTGGAACGTTTCTCGGCACTGCCGTCACTACTCGCATGGTTCAGTTCATGCGCCGCAGCTCCATCTTTCGCCAGATCATGGCGGATATTTTCAGCGGCACGCAGGACTACACCACCCTCAAGCAGCGTGTCGTCGGCCACCTGGGCATGACCCTCAGCGATTTTGTCACTTCGGTTTTGAACGTGGACACTCCGGTCGCCAAGCCCCGGCCGGGCTCCGTCCCGGTCCCTTAGTTTGGGCTCGGAGCGTGAACTCCGGCGTGGTTCTGTCCAACTGCGTGCTTTGGCCCCTGAGGAATTGATTTTTTCTTCGGATTAAACCCTTTGGAACCTGCCCTCTCACAGCCGTCTCACGAAGGCTTCCGCCCCCGCGGCGCCGCCATCACCCGCCTCGACGTTTTCAGCGACGTGGTGCTCGGCGTCGCGCTCGTGCTGCTGGTCGTCTCACTCGCATTTCCCAGAAGCTTTTCCGACCTCCGCTCCCCCACCCCGTCCTTCACTGCTTCGGCAATCTGCTTCCTGATGCTCGTCAACGTCTGGTTCTCGCATTACGTTTTCTTCTGGCGCTATGGCCTCTGCGACCGATGGACGGTTCTTCTCAACGCCGCGCTCCTCGGCCTGGTGCTGTTCTGCGTCTATCCTCTCAAGTTTCTTTACACCACACTTTTCGCTTCTCTCGTAAGCGCCGAACTTTCGCCCCGCTTTGCCGCCGCCGTTCAGATCAACGGCATGATGGTTCTTTACGCTCTCGGCTTCACCACCATCTTCTTCCTGGTCGCGGCGCTTTATTGGAACGCCTGGCGACAAAGAGACGGACTCGTCCTCAATGGACTCGAGCGCCTGTTGACCGTCTCATCGATCGTCGACGCCCTGGGCATATCCGCCATCGGCCTCATCGCCTGCCTTGCAGCCCTCGTCCTTCCCTCCTCCTGGGTTCTCTACTCCGCTCTCCTCTATTTCCTGATCCTACCCTGGAAGGCTCTCAACACCATCTACTTCGGCCGCAAAGCCCGCAACCTCCGCAGTTTCATCTTCCCCGAACCCGGCCTGTCATGAACCTCCGCAGCGCGCAGTCCGTTACACGGCGATCGCCCGCGCGTCAGCCTTAAAACGCTGCTTGTTTCGCTAGGAAAACACCGGTCCGCTAAAAGGGGACCTGCGCTCTTGTCTGCGTTCGCTAGACCACCACTTTTCCACATCGGATGCCTTCCGATAACCCCTGCGCTATCTCTTGGTTGGCGCGACAGCCGGAAACAGCCTACCGCTCATTCAGGTTCACGAAATGGTTCGCGCTGACTAAGGAGGGAGGGCGCAGCTTCTCGTTTCCGCGCCCCCGTGGAGAGTGAAAGCGTGTTGCCAGTGAATTCATTTTCCATTGCGCCTGCCTCGCCCCGCAATCCGCAGAATCGCTTAGCCCGCGGCATAGCCCACCGGACAGTCCCAGAACTGTCCTCAGCAAACAGGACATTACGCAGCAAAATTTGGTAAGGTAAAGGAGTCACCATTATGGCCAGCAAACCCAAAGTCAAAAAACCTGCGACCGTACGCAAAATCATCAAGCCCTTTCTGCCCGGCCAGCCCGAGAAGGCAGAGATCGCCGTTCATGGTGCCGATGATCTCTACAAGGAAATTCGCATCGAAAACACCCTCGAAGATTCCAAGGGCGTCAAGGTCAAGCTCAAGCCCGGGGCCGAAGTGGAAGTGATCGTCGAAGCCGACGTCAAGGACACCACGCCCAAAAACGAATCCTCCGAGGAGTGAAGACCGGCTGCGTCCTCCGCCTTTACTGCTACGGCACTTTAAGGTCATCGCTGTATTCCAGCAGTTCGCGCCTAACGTGACAATCGCTGTCGGCACCCACCCCCCATCCCACTCTCTATGCCCAATACGGTTCTCATTGTGGACGACAGCGATGTCCTCCGCCGCGTCCTCAAGGAATTTCTGGCCAAACACGCCGGTGCCGATGCATTCGAGGAAGCCACCGACGGACGCCAGGCCATCGTGCGCCTGCAAGCGCGGAAGCCCGACTTGATTATTCTTGATCTCTCAATGCCCGGCATGGGCGGCTTCACCGCGGCCTCCGCGCTAAAAAAGCTCGCGCCCGAAGTTCCCATACTTCTCTTCACCATGCATGACGCGCGACCAGAGGACGTAGGCGTGGATGCCGTGGTCTCCAAAGTCGATGGCCTTAGCCACCTCGCGGAACGCGTCCGATTCTTCCTGGGACGCGGCAAGCCTCCCGTTGTGTCGGCGAGTGTCTGACCTGCTCACTTCACGTCGCAGCCCCTTTGCGTTACCATTCCTGCGAAATCCTCGTCACGGTCATTGACGATTCCAGGAGTGTCCATGTTCTGCTCGAAATGCGGCAACCCTCTCGCCGCCGGTACCGCTTTCTGCCAAGTCTGCGGCACGCCCGCTTCAGCCCCTGTAGCCATCCCCGCTTCCGGAATTTCAGGAAGTTCAGCATGGGCAGGCACGGCGAGCCAAGTGGCGGTTTCGCCGCACTGGCTTCCGACTCCGACGCGCAGCTACGCCGGTTTCTGGCTGCGACTGGTTGCGCATTTGATCGATGGTTTGATCATAGGGATGGTCGTGATGGCGCTGGTCGTACCGATCGCATTGCTGACCGGGCTCGGCGGCGCACTGCGCGGGTTTCACCCTGACCGCGAACCGGATCCGGCTATGATCATCGCGTTCATTTCCTCGATTTGGGTGCTGATTCTAATTGGGGTGCTCGGAGGCTGGCTCTATAACGCCTATTGCGAAAGTTCCGAATGGCAGGCGACGCCGGGCAAAAAAGTGCTGAACTTGGTCGTTACGGACCTCAACGGCAACCGAATCTCTTTCGGACGAGCTTCCGGGCGCTTCTTCTCGAAAATGATTTCCGGCCTGATTCCCTTTGGCATCGGTTACATCATGGCGGGATTCACGGAGAGAAAGCAGGCACTGCACGACATGATCGCCAGCTGTCTGGTCCTGCGCTCCTGAGAGAAATTCAGCGTACCGAGTTGATGCGATTCTTGCTTGATGAAATGGATTGCAAAGGAGAAAGAACGTGTCTGACCTCACCGCAGAACAAGCGCATTTCCTGGTGCAATATATTTTATTGGGAACGCTCAAGAGTGAAAGCCGCACGACCAAATCCGTGCTGGCGGCGGTTCCGAATGCAAATCTCGATTACCGCCCCGATTCGTCGGCCAAAACGGCCATCGAACTGGTTCGCCACATTGCCGTGGCCGAAAACCGTTTTCTGGAATGCGTGGCTACCGGTGTTTTCAACGCCAACTCCGCGACACTCCCCGAGAACATCACCGCACCCGCCGATATTGCCGCATGGTACGAGCAAAGTTTTGCGCGGAATTTCGCTGCCGTGTCCAAATTGTCCGGCGAGCAGCTCATCAAGATGGTGGACTTCCGCGGAATGTTCCAGCGTCCGGCTTACTTTTTTCTGCAGCTCTGCCTGGTCCACTCCGTCCATCACCGCGGGCAGCTTTCGACTTATCTGCGACCTATGGGGAGCAAAGTGCCGGCCATCTACGGCGAAAGCTACGACTCGGCCGAAGCCAAGAAAGCTGCCGCGGCGCAAGGGCCGGCCTGACGAATATATAGACAAATTCAATAGCGCCAGATTCCGCCGGCCTAACTCAGCGGACGACCCCGGCCAAGGGAGACGACGCGGAGGCGTAGAGTTTTTTGGGCATGCGGCCGGCGAGATAGGCTTTGCGGCCGGCGATGGTGGCGTCACGCATGGCTTCGGCCATCAGTTCGGCATCGTTGGCTTCGGCAATCGCGGTGTTCATTAAAATGCCGTCGGCGCCGAGTTCCATCACCACCGCGGCGTCAGATGCAGTTCCGACGCCAGCGTCCACAATCAGCGGGACCTCGTTAACGCGTTCGCGCAGAATGCGCAGCGCGGCGGGATTCTGAACACCCAGGCCGGAACCGATCGGCGCGGCCAGTGGCATCACCGCCGCGGCACCCGCATCAATTAATTTGCGAGCTGCGATCAAATCGTCGTTGGTGTAGGGCAGGACGACGAAGCCTTCCTGGACGAGAATTTTTGTCGCTGCAATGAGCTGCTCGGTGTCGGGGTACAGCGTCTGCTGGTCGCCGATGACTTCGAGCTTGACCCAATTGGACAGGCCGACTTCCTGCGCCAGGCGCGCGGTGCGGACAGCCTCGTCGGCGGTATAACACCCGGCGGTGTTGGGAAGAATGAACATTTTGTCGCGTGGAATAAAATCGAGAAGCGATTCCTTGCTCTTATCAGTCAGATTAACGCGACGCACGGCAACGGTGACCATGTCGGCTCCCGACGCGGCGTGCGCGCGAGACATTTCCTGAAAGCTGCGGTACTTTCCGGTGCCGACAATGAGCCGCGAAGAAAACGCGCGACCCGCGATGACGAGCTGGTCAGACATTTCGATTCCTCAGGGAAATTGTAGAACGCCGCGCCGCACAGAACAAATTCGCATCGCTGACTTACCTTTGAATGACCGGGCGTGGTTCGGCGATGTCGGCGTAGAGGGACTCGATGACTTCGCGATACTGCTCTTCGACGACGCGACGCTTTAGTTTCATCGTGAATGTAAGAGCGCCGTTGTCGAAGGTGAAGTCGCCCGGAAGTAGCGCGAAGCGCTTGATGGTTTCGAATTGCGCCAGATGCGTGGTGAGGCGCTGAATTTCAGCATGGATGAGAGTGCGCGCAAAGGGATGGGAAGCGACTTCTTCGCCGGTTGAAATGGCAATTCCCTGCTCGGCCGCTTTCGCGGAAATCGTTTTATAGTTTGGAACGATCAGCGCCACAACGAATTTGCGGCGGTCGCCAACGACCATGGCATTGGAGATGAACGGACTGGTCTTCAGCGAGTTCTCGATAGGCTGCGGAGCAATAAATTTCCCGGCCGAAGTCTTGAGCAAATCCTTCTTGCGATCGGTGATGAAAAGGTAGTTGTCTTTGTCGAGATAACCGATGTCGCCGGTGTGGAACCAGCCGTATTCGTCGATGACTTCGCGCGTGGCTTCGGGCGATTTGTAGTAGCCCTGCATGACCATAGGTCCGCGCACGAGAATTTCACCGTCGTCGGCGGCTTTCACTTCGCAATTGGGAATTGGTTGACCGGAACTTCCCGCGCGGTTGCGTGGGAAGTTGTTGGAAACAATGGGCGAAGTCTCCGTAAGGCCGTAGCCCTGGTAGATGGGAATGCCGACGCTCCAGAAGAATTCGCAGAGAGCACGCGAGAGCGGCGCGCCACCGGAGCACACAAGACGCAGGCGTCCACCCGTACCTTCGCGGATTTTCTGATACACCAGCTTATCCGCCAGCGACCATTGCAATTTGAGCAGCGGCCCAGCGGAAGATTCGCCGCAGCGCCAGAACGCGGCACGCTCTGCGATGCGCATGGCCCAAGCAAAAATCTTCTTCTGCAAACCGGGAGCAGCACTTCCCTGCTCCATCAGACGCGCATAAATTTTCTCGAACACCCGTGGGACGGCGGCCATGACGGTCGGGCGGATTTCCAGCAGCGCTTGCGCTAAGCTTTCGACCGCGTCGACATAGGCGACAGGCACACCGTTGAAAAGATAGAGATAGTCGAGCGTCCGTCCGTAGACGTGAGCCAGCGGCAGAAAAGAAACCGCAACATCCTCGTGGGAGTGCAAGGAAAAGTCGGCGCCCACATCGGTGACGTTGGAGCAGAAATTGGAGTGCGTGAGCATCACACCTTTGGGTTCGCCGGTAGTTCCGGAGGTGTAGATGATCGAAGCGAGCTGGCCGGGTAAGACTTGCGAGACCCGCATGCGGTAGGCCGCGACTTCGCCGCCGCCCGCGGAAGCAATCAATGTTTCATAGCGAAGGCAATCGCCGGGAATGTGGCTTCCTGCATCCGCAACAATGATGTGCTCCAAGCTGGACAGCTGATCGCGAATGGCAAGCAACCCGATAAGTTGGTCACTGCCCACGACAAAGACCACGCGGGTTTCCGCATGGTTGAGAATGTAGGCCATGCGTTCTGGCGATTCCTTGAAATAAACAGGAACCGTGACAGCGCCGTTGCCATTAATCGCAAAATCGGCGGTGTGCCATTCAGGACGATTGGCGCAAAACAGGCCGACGCGGTCGCCGGGTTTTACACCGAGCTCGAACAAGGCTTGCGAAAGGCCTGCGGTACGGCGAAGAAACTCTTCGCTGGAGACATTTTGCCAACCCGCGCCGGCACGGAACATTTGGGCGCGCGGACTGGGCCAAATGTCCACCGCATGCAGCATTTTGGAAGGGAGAGTGCCGTAACTCATGCTATGGTGCCGCCGCAGCGGCGGCCAGCATCTCGACTGACTGTAACGCATTCGCGGGGAGGCCGCAATTGAGTGGCGAGCGGGAGGTCGCGCAAGGGGCACGTGATGCTCGCCCGTGAGCGCGAGCACTCGCAAAACGGCTAGGAAGGCTCGGCGCAACAACCGGATTCTGCCGATGGCGACGCAACGTAGCGACCGTCTGAATCCACTAGGCCGCCGGCGCCGTAACGGTCATGGTGGCGGACCCAATCGGTCAGATCGTGACGCGGGCCAGTTTCATTGCGGCCTTTGGGAGTCAGGTCCAAATACATGTAGGCGCCAACCAGTAGTTCGTCGCCCCGGCCGTAGGTGGAGTAGGTGTGGAAGACATTGCCGGCGGAGTCTTTGCAAAAGACGCTGTTGCCGGCCCGTTCTTCGCTCACCGGCTCACGTAGCGCAAAATTGTGATAGACCTTGCCGCTGGCCATCTCCTCCGGCCGGAAGGAGACATGGTAGTCGAAATTGAAGTCGCTGGCGTAGGACGAAACCCATCGGAAACACCAACCCATTCGCTGCCGAAATCTGGCGATCTCGGGATACGGCGCGCGAGAAATGGCGACGAAGGAAACGTCATGCTGTTCTAGGTGGAGACGGGCGCCGTCAATGTGGTCGGCCAGGAAGGAACAGCCAACGCAACCTTCGCCCCATCCCGGACCGAACATGAAATGCCGGACGATGAGCTGGCTGCGATTTTCAAAGAGATCGGGAAGTGCGACTTTACCCTCGGGGCCGTCGAAGAGGTAGTTCGTTTCGACTTTGACCCAGGGAAGGGCTCGACGAGCGGCGGCGACCGCATCGTATTGGCGAGTGAGCTCCTTTTCGCGGGCCAGGAGTTGCTCGCGAGCGGCTAGCCAGTCGGAGCGGGAGACGATTTCCCTGGTCGTGAGGTCTTCGTTGATCATGTGTAGTTCTCCTGGTGGTCTGAATCGTTCTGGCAAGCTTCGCGCTCTACCGACGGAACCCGGTGCTACTACCAGCGAGCCGTGTTGACGGCTTTGCTTCGGATACGGAGTCTGACGAGGAGGGCGCGGAGACCTATTAGGAGTCCAACGCCGGAAACGGTGCTGGCCAGGATGGGCAAAGCGGGAACGCAAGATGGGCACATGTTGCGGCCTCCTGTGCGATAGTCGCAGGCGGGTGGCGGAATTCGACAGGAGCGCCAAAAGAATTTGCGCGTTTCGAGAACAGCGCAGCTAATTTATTGATAAGACGGAGCTTAGAAATTCAGCGGGGTTTGTCGATTTCTGGCCGGCGCGCGCGACTATTTTATAGCGGTTCGAGAACGAGAGTTCGAGGAGGAACGGGGTGAAGTACTTGTGCGTGGTTTATACCGAGGAAGCCAAGCTGGCGGCGCTGCCGGATGAGGAATTCGAAAAGTTGGACGCGGACTCACTGGCGTATGACCACGAGATGCGGGAGGCGGGGTACTTTCTGGCGGCACAGGCATTGCAGTCGGTTCAGACGGCCACCACATTGCGAGTTCGCAAGAACAAGCTGTCGGCGACCGACGGCCCGTTCGCGGAGACCAAAGAACAACTTTGCGGCTTCGTTCTGATTGAAGCCAAAGATTTGAACGAGGCCATCCGGGTAGCGTCAAAAATACCATCGGCGAGGGTTGGCAGCGTGGAAGTGCGGCCGGTGCGCGAGCTAGCGGACCAGGAACGCTGGGATAAGCGGGGATGACGGAGACGACCGAGAAGCTGGAAGAGATTTACCGGATGGAGTCGCGCCGGATTCTCGCAACGCTAATTCGCTTGCTGGGCGACTTCGATTTGGCAGAGGAGGCGCTGCAAAACGCTTTTGCCGCGGCAATCTCTTCCTGGCCGAGAGATGGCTGGCCAGAAAATCCGCGGGCATGGCTGGTGTCGGCCGGCCGCTTCAAGGCGGTGGACGTTTTGCGGCGACGCGCGAGGTTTGATGCCCTACAGGCAGAGCTTTCCAAGACCCTGGAAACCACCACCGGAGAAAACGCGGAAGCGCCAGAGCTTGACGACGACCGGCTACGGCTGATCTTTGTGTGCTGCCATCAGGCATTGACGCCGGACGCCAAGATCGCATTGACGTTGCGTGAAGTTTGCGGGCTCACGACGGAAGAGATTGCCCGTGCGTTTCTGACCACCGCACCGACCGTGGCGCAAAGGATCGTGCGCGCGAAGAACAAGATTCGCGACGCCAAGATTCCTTACGAAGTTCCATCGCTGTCGGAACTGCCGGAACGTCTGGAAATCGTACTTCACGTGATCTATCTGATTTTTAACGAAGGATATGCGGCCACCTCGGGCGAAAGTCTGACCAGAAGCGAACTGACACAGGAGGCGATCCGGCTGACGCGGCTGCTGATCAATTTGCTGCCTGCGCCAGATTCGGAAGCGCTGGGCCTGCTGGCTCTGATGTTGCTGCAGGAATCGCGGCGCGAGGCGCGAACCTCGGCCAGAGGCGAGATCGTGCTGCTCGAAGATCAGGACCGATCGCTCTGGAACCGCGAGCAGATTGCGGAAGGAGTGGGTCTAGTGCGAAAGGTGCTGGCCACGCGGAACGTGGGAGCATACACCCTGCAGGCCGCGATTGCAGCGGTCCACGCGGAAGCGCCGGCCAGCGCCGCGACGGATTGGAACGAAATTGTGGGCTGGTATGACTTGTTGAGGAAGGCCGACCCCTCGCCGGTGGTGGAGTTGAACCGCGCCGTAGCAGTGGCCATGCGCGACGGCGCAGCCGCGGGCCTGCGACGGATTGACGAATTGCTCGCCGCGGGCGAGCTACAGAATTATTCCTTTGCCCATGCGGGGCGAGCCGAACTGTGCCAAAGGCTGGGACGAAATGATGAGGCGCGAAGATCATACCAGCGAGCGCTGGAATTGACGGACCAGGAGCCCGAGCGGAGGTTCATCGAGCGGAGGCTAGAGGAGCTAGAAGACAAAGAGTCATAGTGCCCCAACAACGTTTAGGACAAAAAAGCGGGTCAAAGCGGACGCACCAATCCTTCTTTCGTAGCATTGGTATTGCGTATCAACAACAAAACCAAAATCATGCCGACCAGCGGAACCAGCCCGGCAACGATGATGATTTTGTCGAAAGAATGGCCAGCCAGGGCGCGATTGGAGTCCGAGAAATAGCCGATTAATTTGAACGCTATGATGGTGCCGATCCCGGCTCCGGTACCGCTGAAGCCAAAAACGGAGGCGACGGAGCCGCCCGTGAACAGATCGGACGGCAAGACGTTGGCGATGGTGGAAAACGCCGCATAACAGAATGTCGCCAGGCCAAAAAGCGCCGCGATCGCGGCAAGATTCATGGTGAAAATAGTGGGAATGAGCAAGGTGACACCTATGCCGCCGAAGATCACCACGGCTTTGCGAGCGGCGCCAAGAGACCATCCACGTTTGATGAGATAGCCGGACGCCCAGCCGCCGAAGAAATTGCCCAAATCCGCACCGATGAAAGGCACCCAGAAGGCGATGAGGCCGGTTTTGAGAGGAATGCCTTTGGCAAGGAGATACAACGGAAACCAATCCGCAATGAAAAACCAGACGGGGTCGGACAGTGCTTTTGCCGCGATGGCGCCCCAGGTTTGCGGGAGCTTCAAGAGAGCGGCCCAAGAAACGCGCTGTTCGGCCGAAGCTTGCGTTTCGGCAGCGTCAGCGAGGATCATCTGCCGTTCGGTGGGCGAAATGCGCGGATGATCGGCGGGAAGATGGTAGCTGCGGCGCCAAACAAAGAGCCATAGGAAACCCAGCAAGCCGGGAATCACAAACGCTGGCCGCCAGCCCCACCGGTAGTAAATCGGCAGGATCATGAAGGGCGCGATGGCACCGCCGATGGACGAGCCACTATCGAAGAGCGCGGCGGCAAGTCCGCGCTCGCGTTTGGGAAACCATTCGGAGACGGCTTTGGCAGCGCCGGGCCAGTTGGCGGACTCGCCCAGGCCAAGCAAGAAACGAAAACCGGCGAAACTGCGGAAGCCGGTGGCCAGTGACGTGGCCATGGAGACAATGGAGTAGAAGAAGACCGAGTAGCTGAGGCCCCGGCGCGTACCCAGGCGATCGATGATGCGTCCGCTCGGCGTTTGGCCCAAGGCGTAGGCAATGCGGAAGCTGATTAACAGATTGGCGTAGTCGGTGTTCGACCAATGGTAGTCGTGGATCAGAAAAGGAGAAAGATAAGCGAGAGTCTGGCGATCGATGTAGTTGATGACCGTGGAAGCAAAGAGCAGGCCGCCGATCCACCAGCGGAGATTGGGAATGTAACGCGGCGGAATGGAAGCGGATCGAGACATCACATTGGCGGCATACCGCCGAACCGGACCAGTGTTTCGTGGGTCAAGCGCGAAGAGGAAGCTTTATCGAGATAGACCGTGGTGTTGCCGTGCCGGCGCAAGATGGATGCGGGAGCGAGTGGAGTGATTTCGTGCTCGAAGCAAGCCTCGACGGCGGCGGCCTTGCGGGCTTCGGGAACGACCACGATGATTTCTTGCGCCCGCAGGATTTGGCGGATGGACATGGAGATGGCTTTGCTCGGAACTTTGTCGAGGCCGGAGAACCAGCCCTCGTTCACTTGTTGTTGACGACAAGCCTGATCGAGCGTAACGACCAGGTAGGGCTCGTCGGTATCAAAATTTGCCGGTGGATCGTTGAAGGCCAGGTGGCCGTTTTCGCCGATGCCGGCAAAGGCCAGATCGACCGGAGCGGAGAGCAGTTCGCTGCCGACCTCTCGCGCGACTAACCACGGATCCAGTTCTCCATTCAATGCGTGAAAGCGAGCGATGGCGGTCTTATGGATCAAGCGCTCGAGCAAGTATTTGCGAAAGCTGGCCGGGTGGGTGACTAGCAGGCCCACGTACTCGTCGAGGTGAAAGACCTCTACTCTGGACCAATCGATGTCTGGCGCCGCAATGAGCGTTTCAAGAAATTCGATCTGCGATGCGCCCGTGGCGGCGACCAGGCGCGCAGTACTTTTTTCACGGAGCGCACGGCGCAGCGAGTTTGCGGCTTGCCCGGCTGCGGCACGGCCTACGGCCAGTTTGTCATTCAGAATCTTGACGCGCACCTATGTCGGCCTTTCTAGCGCAACGCGCTTTCCGGTGGCGCAAGCGGCGTAAATTGCTTCAACCAGTCGAACGCTACGGCGGGCTTCGGCGCCCGAACAACTCGGAGTGCCGTCGCTGCGGATGGCGCGAATAAAGTCCTCCAGCACGGCTTGGTGACCGCGCACGTCGCTGACCGTGGCAGAGGATGCGCTGGCGTTTTGGTCGTCGCCGGTGCTGCGGAAGTCTGCCGGATGATGGCGTAGGTCGGCGGCGAGCAGGCGATCGTGTTCGATGATCACCGTGCCTTCCGAACCGGTGAGTTCGACGCGCCGCGGGTAGCCGGGATACACGGAAGTGGCGGCCTGCAGAGTCCCTATGGCGCCATTTGCGAATTCGAGTGTTGCGACGAGTGTGTCTTCGGCTTCGATCTTGTGAAGAGCGGTCTTGCGCACCGCCTGTACCGCCGCCACGTCGCCGAACAGCCAGAGCAAAAGGTCTACGGTATGAACCGCCTGGTTGATCAGGGCGCCGCCGCCGTCCAGCCGCAACGTGCCACGCCACTGTGAGTCCGTGTAATAGTTCGCCGGGCGAAACCATTTGACGCGAGCGTCGGATAGGAGCGGCTTGCCCAGCACGCCGGTGTCCATCCACTGCTTGACGCGAAGGAGATCGGTTTTGAAGCGGTCTTGAAAAAATACTCCAAGTTTGATGCCCGCCGCGCTTGCGGCGGCGATCAGAGCATCGGCGCGCGCGGTGGAGATGTCCAACGGCTTTTCGCAAAGGACGTGAAGACCGGAACCTGCGGCGGCAATTCCCTGCTCGGCATGCAGTCCAGAGGGGCTTCCGATGGCCACGAAGTCCATCGGACGGTGCGCCAGGAATCTTTGGAAATCGTCGTATGGCACTGCGCCGTGTTCGGCGGACAACCGTGCGACCCTCTCCGAGTTGGTACCGTAGACGGCGGCGACGTTCACGCCCGGGATCGCACGTGCAGCGCGGGCGTGCGTCTCTGAGATGTTGCCGCCGCCAATGATCCCAACGTGGATATTCATGACTGCTGCACAGTTCGTACGCACCATGCGAGGCCCGCATGGTATTCCGACTAGGCAAGAACGTCAATTTTGCACGAAATGCTCGCCGCCTGGTCGACGTCCAGCAGAATTGGCAACGGTGCGCTAAGATGGCGATGGAGAGAATCTGATGAGCACGAGCCTGACGAACGCGGAAGCTACCCTGACGCTTCCACAAGGGCCGTTTCGAGCGCCCCGCGGGACCACAATTTCCTGCCAAGGCTGGCAGCAAGAAGCGGCGATGCGCATGCTGATGAACAACCTCGATCCCGAGGTAGCCGAGAGGCCGGAGGACCTGGTGGTTTATGGCGGCACGGGAAAAGCCGCAAGGAATTGGGAAAGCTTCCACGCAATTGTGAATTCGCTGCGCGAGCTGGCCAACGACGAAACGCTGCTGGTGCAATCCGGAAAGCCAGTGGGGATCTTTCGCACCCACGAGTACGCCCCGCGGGTTCTGCTGTGCAATTCGAATCTAGTTGGGCACTGGAGTAACTGGGACAGATTTCATGAACTAGATCGCGCCGGGCTGATGATGTACGGGCAGATGACTGCGGGAAGCTGGATTTACATCGGGACACAGGGAATCTTGCAGGGCACCTACGAAACGTTTGCCGCGGCGGCGGCCAAGCATTTTGGCGGCGACTTGAAAGGCAAACTTGTGGTCACCGGGGGTATCGGCGGAATGGGCGGAGCGCAACCGCTGGCGGCCACGATGAACGGAGCCGCGTTTCTGGGTATTGATGTCGACCCGGAGCGCATCAAGAAGCGACTGAAGTCCGGCTACATCGATGTGATGGTGAACAGCCTGGATGAGGCGCTGCGTATTTTGAAGAACGCGGTACGTAAGGGTGAGGCGACCTCGGTGGGCCTGGTCGGTAATTGCGCAGATGTGATTCCGGAACTCGCAAGACGTGGCGTGGTGCCGGACCTGCTGACCGATCAAACCAGCGCGCACGATCCTATCGACGGCTACGTGCCAAATGGAATGACCCTCGGAGCAGCGCTGGAACTGCGGAGAAAAGATCGCGACGAGTACCAGAAGCAATCGTTAGAGGCGATGGCCGAGCATGTTCAGGGGATGCTCGATCTGCAGAAACTGGGCTCCGTAACGTTTGACTACGGCAACAACATTCGGACCTTTGCGTTCCAGCAGGGCGTGAAGGACGCCTACAATTTTCCCGGCTTTGTGCCGGCCTACATCCGGCCGTTGTTCTGCGAAGGCAAAGGGCCATTTCGCTGGGCGGCACTTTCTGGCGAACCATCCGATATTGCGCGCACCGATCAATTGGTGCTCGAGCTTTTTCCGCACCATGAACACCTAAAGCGCTGGATCGCACTGGCACAAAAACGAGTGAAATTTCAGGGCCTGCCGTCGCGTATCTGCTGGTTGGGATACCGAGAACGCGACAAATTCGGGCTCGCTTTGAACGATCTAGTGGCAAAAGGTGAGTTGAAGGCTCCGGTAGTGATGGGGCGCGATCATCTGGATTGCGGTTCAGTGGCTTCGCCCTATCGTGAAACGGAGTCTATGCGGGACGGCTCCGACGCTGTGGCAGATTGGCCATTGCTCAATGCGCTGGTCAACACCGCAAGCGGCGCTTCCTGGGTTTCGATTCACAACGGCGGCGGAGTGGGAATCGGCTATTCGCAACACTCCGGCCAAGTGACCGTCGCGGATGGGACCAAGGAGATGGCGACGCGCATCGAACGCGTGCTGACGAATGATCCGGGCATGGGCGTCATCCGTCATGTGGACGCCGGTTATCCGGAAGCGATCGACTTTGCAAAGGCAAAAGGAGTCAAGATCCCGATGGGCTTGTAAGAGTGGAAACGATCCTTCGGAGAGTTGCCTCACGTGAACAGCTTGCATCAAAACGAACAGGGAGACGCGAATGTACGTAGTCTTGGGAGCTTCCGGCAATACCGGAGCGGTGGTTGCACGAAAGCTGCTGGAGAAGGGCGAGAAGGTGCGCGCGGTGGGGCGCGATGCGTCGAAATTGAGCGCGCTGGCGCGATTAGGCGCGGACGTAGACGTGGCAGATTTGAGCGATTCAGCAGGGCTCACCAAGATTTTCGCCGGTGCCCAGGGCGCTTACCTGTTAATTCCGCCCCAGATTCAAGCTCCTGACTTCCTAGCGGCCGCAGATTCCATCAGCTCGTCGATCGCGGATGCCGTCAGAGACTCGGGCGTATCGCATGTGGTCGTGCTAAGCAGTATCGGTGCGCAGCACCCCGAGCGCACCGGGCCCATCGTCACGCTTCATCGCCTGGAAGAAAAACTTAAGCAGCTGCCGCAACTATCGGCACTTTTTCTCCGGCCCGCCTACTTCATGGAAAACTTCATGATGATGATTCCGCTGGTGCAGGCGATGGGCTTTTTCGCAGGCGGCATTCGCGGCGACCTGAAGATGCCAATGATCGCCACACGGGATATCGGCGGCTACGCCGCAGACCGTCTGGCGGCGCTCGACTTCGCCGGCTTCTCGACACACGAAATGTTGGGACAACGCGACGTTTCGCACGACGAGGCGGCCAGCGCGATTGGCGTGGCCATCGGCAAGCCCAAGCTCTCCTATCAGAAGTTCCCGGCTTTCCTCGTCGAACAAGGCATCAAGCAACTCGGCGTGCCGAAAAAGACCGCCAGCCTCATGACCGAAATGCACGAAGCAGGCAATGAGGGGCTGCTGAATCCGCAGGAACCGCGTTCGGAGCAAAATACCACGCCGACTTCCATTGAAGCGTTTGCGCAGGAAGAGTTTGCTCCGGCGTATCAGGCAAAAGCGGCGTCGGCCTGAAGTTCGGCGCAAACTTCAAGCATAATAACCGGACCGTGAGCAATTCCCTTTTGATTCGGGGCGCGTCGCAGATTGTGACGGTCGGCGGCCGCGCGCCGCGCCGAGGCAAGGCGCTTTCTGACATCGGCATTGTTCGCGATGGCGCGCTCTTGCTTCGCGATGGCTTCATTTACGCTGTGGGTCCGGCGGCAAAAATCGAGAGGTTAAAGGAAAGCAAGTCGGCCGAGGCGCTGGACCTTGGCGGACGCGTCGTCCTTCCGGGCTTCGTTGATTCCCACACCCACCTGATTCACGCTGCCAGCCGCGCCGAGGAATACGAACTTAAAATTCAAGGAGTCGGGTATGAAGAGATTGCCCGCAAAGGCGGCGGCATTCTCAACTCCGTTAGTAAACTGCGCGGCGCGACCGCGCAAGATTTGAAAGCACGGGCGCAGGTGTTTCTCGGGCGATTTGCCGAGCATGGCACGACCACCATCGAGGCCAAGAGCGGTTACGGCCTCGATCTGACCAGCGAGTTGCGCATCCTTTCGCTGCACAAAGAGCTGGACGCGGAGCAGCCGCTGGAAATTGTCTCAACGTTTTTGGGTGCGCATGTTGTTCCTGCGGAATATCGCAACAAGCCTGCCGGCAGGCGCGATTATCTGCACCTCCTTGAACAGGAACTGATTCCCGAGGTGGCCGAAAACGGACTGGCCGAGTATTGCGATGTGTTCTGCGAGCGCAGCGCTTTTTCGCTGGCCGAGTCGCGACAAGTCTTGCTGGCCGGCAAGAAGCACGGCTTGCGCCCGCGCGTCCACGCGGAACAGCTATCCAACACGGGCGCCACACGCCTCGGAATAGCCCTCGGCGCTGCTAGTTGCGATCATCTGGAATATCTGAAGCCCGCTGACATTCGCGCACTGGCAAAATCCAATACCGTCGCTACGCTGCTGCCGGGCTGCGATTTTCACCTAGGCTTGAAGCAATATGCTCCCGCGCGCAACCTCATCGATGGGGGCGCAATCGTTGCGCTCGCAACCGATTTCAACCCCGGCACCAGCCCCACGCTCAGCATGCCGATGGTTCTTGCTCTTGCTTGCACGCAGCTGCGCATTACACCTGCCGAGGCCATTACTGCCGCAACGCTTAACTCCGCTTTCTCCCTGGGCCGTCACCAACGCACCGGGTCGATCGAAGCTGGCAAGCAGGCCGATCTCGCGGTCTTCGAAGTGGCGGACTATCGCGAAATTCCCTACTATTTTGGTGTGAACACTTGCTGGCTCACCATGAAGCGCGGTGAAGTGATCCATATGCGGGATTGAGGCGTTTCGCGACGGCAATACGGCACCAGGGCTGGCGACTACAAACGTGGTCGCTCGAGCAGAATTCACATAAGGCGGTGGTGACTTTTTCATGAAACGACTGATTGAGTGTGTGCCTAATTTCAGCGAAGGCCGCGACCCGGCAAAAGTCGATGCCCTGATTCAAGCCATGAGCCAGGTGCCGGGTGTGTGGGTGCTCGACCATGAGATGGACGCCGACCACAACCGCTCGGTCATTACACTGGCTGGCGAACCGGACGCGGTAGCCGAAGCCGCGTTGCTAGGCACCGGCAAGGCCGTCGAGCTGATTGATATGACGCAGCACACCGGCGCACATCCCCGAGTCGGTGCCACCGACGTCGTACCGTTTATTCCAGTGGAAGGAGTCTCGCTCGAGGATTGTGTCGCGCTAGCGCGCCGCGTCGGCCAGGAAATCTGGAGACGCTACCGCATTCCAGTTTTTTTCTACGAAGCTGCCGCGACTCGACCGGACCGAGTCAATCTGGAAAACATTCGCCGCGGCCAGTTTGAAGGTTTGCGCGAAGAGCTGAAGAAGAATCACGACCGCCAGCCCGACGTTGGCGAACCAAAGCTTCATCCCACGGCCGGAGTCACAGTGGTAGGCGCACGGAAGTTTCTGGTCGCTTACAACGTCAACCTGAATACTCCTGACGTGAGCATCGCCAACAAGATCGCCAAAGCCATTCGCTTCTCCAGCGGAGGCCTGCGTTACGTGAAATCGATGGGTGTGGACCTCAAGGCGCGCCACTCCGCGCAGGTATCGATCAACCTGACCGACTACGAGCAGACGCCCATGCATCGGGTATACGACCTGGTGAAGCGCGAAGCCGCCCGCTATGGAGCCATGCCCGTTGGCAGCGAGATTGTTGGACTGGTTCCGAAAAAGGCCATCGAAATGGCGGCCGACTATTTCCTGCAGCTTGAAAACTTTTCGCCGTCGCAGGTCTTTGAGAACAAGTTAGCCGCCGCGCTTAGCGGAGCGCCGCTTGAAACAAAAGGAGATGGCAAACTCGCGGCGCTGGCTAGGCCATTTCTGGATGCGGTGGCAGAACCAACCGCCACCCCTGGCGGTGGCAGCGTTTCTGCGTTCGCAGCGGCGCTGGCGGCCGCGCTCGGGCACATGGTCGCCGGCCTATCCCGCAAAAAGAAATCGCAAGCCGCGCATGTGGATAAGCTCTCCGAACACCTCGACGCCCTGCGCCGCGAGGCAGAAGCTCTCACCGAGGCGATTGACGCCGATGCCGCCTCCTACGACGCTGTCGTGGCTGCATTCAAGCTGCCCCAGGGTGACCCAACCGAAATCGCGCAACGAGACAAAACCTTACAAGAGACCACCAAGGGTGCCGCCGAAGTGCCTTTGCAGGTGGCCGACCGGGCAGTTGCACTCCTCGAACGTCTAAGACAACTGGAGACTATCGCCGCGGCATCCATGAAGTCAGACTTAAAGGTAGCCAGATTGGTGGCCGAAGCCGGTGCACGCGGAGCAATCGCCAACGTGGAGATCAATCTCGACGGCATCAAGGATCAGGCATACCTGGCGGCGAAACGACAGGCCATCGCCGTACTGACGGACAAATTGAATGCGGCGCCTGCCCCGTAAAACCGGCGCCGTCGAAAATCGCCAAGGAGCACGACATGAGGAAGACCGTTTTGCGGATTGCGGCCGCGGCCGCCGTCACGATGGCGGCACTAGTGACGCCCGGAGTCTCCAGCGCCCAGCGCGTGGGCCCGGACACCATCGCACTATTCCCGAAGAACGTGGGCGAGTTTGCCTACGCGAACCTCAAGCAGGCGCGTTCGCAAAAGTGGTTTCCTCAGTTGCAGCAACAGCTTTTGCCGGAGAGGTTCCGGCAATTTGAGAAATTTCTGGCGTCGGCCGGCGTGGACCCGAACACCCAAGTCGAAGAGCTGGTGTGGGGACTGGTCGCCGAAGGTGTGAATGAAAAAACCTCCGGTGTGGGTTCGGACGCCGTGCCCACCGGAGAAGAAGTCGCCGGCATCGCCATGGGCAACTACAATCCGAATTCCACCGAAGCCTTTTTCAAAGCGCAAAAACTGCCCACTTTCAATTCGCATGGATTCACCATGTACGCTTTCGGCAGCGGATCCGGCGCGAACGATCTTTTCTTCCTGTTTCTCGACTCCAGTACTGCCGCCTTCGGGCATCGCAACGTTCTCGAAAAGATGCTGGACGTCCGCTATGGCGGCGCGGAAGGCCTGCTGCGAAACGAAAAAATGTACTCGCTGATCAATGAAGCCAACGGCAGCGGGGTCGTCTGGGCCGTGCTCAATCCGGCTTACACGCGCTTGGCGGTGCGCCAGCTCGCTCCGCAGATCCAGCAATTCCCCGAAGCCGCAAAGCTCGTCACCCGCATGCAAAACTTGATCCTCAACATTCAAGCCAGCGGCGGCGTGGACGGCAAATTTCAGGCGGTGTGCGGAAACACGGACGACGCCAACACGCTGGCCCAGCTGATGCAACTCGCTCTTGTTTATCAGCAGTATCAAGCCAAGCAGCAAGGTCAAAATCAGGACCTCGCCGATCTGCTGACCCAGGCTCAGGTGAACCCCTCTGGCGACCGAGTGGTGCTGCGACTGTCACTGACCGACGATCAGATGACTACCCTCATCAAGAAAAATACTTTCGCATTGAAAATGTAGAGCTTCGAGGCGGTGGGCGCCGCTACCGCAGAGGAACCACCGAGCGGGTGAGTCGAATCGATTGGGCACCGGCCTCGGCATCCACGACCACTTCCAGCCGGTCGCCAAAAAGCAGGAATTGCACGGTGTGTGAGCTCGTCGGACGTGCTGCGAAAGCCTTCACGCAGGCGCCCACGGTGGCTTCCTGAAATTCTTTGCAAACCTCTTCGGGCATGCCTGCTGCTTCGGCCAAAAACCTTACCGCGCCGCCAGCCGCCGCCGCTAGCCGCGGATCGGAGTCTACGTGGAGTTCAATTCGCTTGGGTTCAGTGGTCACGGGACTCCGCGAGGGCTACGTCGCAGGCTTCGCGGCACTCCGGGCAGTAGTACAAACCGTCCATGCACAGCCGCACATTGTCCATGCCCTTGCAAATACCGCAGTACTTTTCGCACGTGCATTGATATTCCGGCTTGTCACACTGCGAGCACAGCACTGGACCGTAAGGCATCTCCGCCTCCCATACAAACTTTACCTGAGCGCAAAGCGTAGCGGCAAGACACCCTCGCCAAGTGTGATAGGGACGTTACTTCATTCGGCGGACCGCCCAGCCTGAACTTCCGGCCACTCGATGGGTGCAAACCGCACACCGAATACCCATACCACCGCGCCCGCCAGAGAAATTCCCGCGGCCAACGCGAACGCCGAGAAAAAGTGCCCGCTTCGGTCGACCAGGAACCCCGTCAATGCGGGTCCCGTCAGTCCGGCAAAGTTGCCAAAACCGTTTTGCAGCGCCGACCACTGTCCGACGGCTCGCGGCCCAGCGATCGTTTGCGCGAATAAAAAGACACCACAAGCTCCCGCTCCGGAACCGATTCCCGCCAGCAGTAACCACGGATAATAGGATTCCGGGCCCGCGAAGGCGCACGCAATCATTGCCACCGCCGCTACCACATGCCCTCCCGCCGAAGCAGCTTTACGAACCAAGGAAGCTCGCGCCCCTCGCTGGATCCAACAGTCACACAGCCATCCGGTCAGTAACGCCGACGCTGAATCCACCAAGTAATACGCTCCCGCTGCGCGCGCCAAAGCTTGCTGCGAGAGGTGACGTTCGTGGGAAAGGTAAAACGGCAGCCAGGTCAGAAAAAAGTAGGAGACATAGTTAAAGGAAAAGTGTCCAGCGGCACAACCCCAAAAGGAACGCTGCCGGAAAATCTCGAGGTGCCCGATCGTCCAAGCTTGCAGTCCCCGGCTTGCTGCTTCTCGCGGCCGCCAGTTCCACCACGCCGGCAACCACAACAAGCTGACTACGCCCATTCCCCAAAACACCGGCCGCCAGCCATAGTTCGCAATCAGCAGTCCTGCCCCGAACGCTCCAATCGCCGGACCGAGCTTCAATCCCGCCGTGACTACGCCGTTCGCAAGACCGCGGTTTTCTGCCGGAACATGCTGCGCGATCACTTTCGAAGTGCACGGGAAGGCCACCGATTCCCCGACGCCTAGCACCAATCGCCATAGGAGTAACGCCGCGAAGCCACCTGCAAAACCCATTGCGATGGTCGCCAACGACCACAAGAGCAGCCCGGTACTCAGCACCCGGTGCGCGCCAAAGCGGTCCACGACCCCGCCGATCACAAACTGCAGTGCCGTGTAGCTGTAGAAAAACGCCGAAAACAGGAGGCCCAGTTGCGTCGCGGAAAGCTGTAACTCATTCTTGATGACCGGTGCGGCAATGGAAAGATTCCCGCGATCCACGTAGTTGATCACGATCGCCAGGCCCAGGAGAATGAGCAACGGCGCAAAGGATTGCCGCGAAGAATCGTCGCGCGCGGCGCCAGGGGAGGAAGACATTGCGCCGGATTATCCGCTCGCCCGCGCCGATTGGCAACCGTTTACCGCTTTTTGACCACCTGAATCACGCATGCTAGTATCAATTTTCCGCCCGAGTATGCTGAATGGACTCTGGAATCTCTCCATCCATCACCGAACTTCGTAGGACGCCGCTGAATGCGTTGCACCGCCGGCTCGGCGCCCGCATGGTCAATTTCGGCGGATGGGACATGCCGGTCGAATATCCAGCGACGGGCGGATTGTTGGCCGAACACAAAGCCGTGCGCAGTGCCGTCGGCGTGTTTGACGTGAGCCACATGGGCGATATCCGCATCCGCGCGGGCAAGACGCCCGGCGGAGCGCTGGCCGCCGTTCAGCACCTCAGCATGAACGACGCTTCCCGGCTGGCCATCGACCAGGCTCACTATTCCGCAATGCTTTATCCCGAGGGAACTTTTGTGGACGACGTCATCGTCCATCGCCTGGGGGAAGACGATTTTCTCTTGGTGATTAATGCCGGCACGCGCGAAAAGGACATCGCCTGGGTTCGCGACAATGTCAGGGGATTCGATTGCATCGTGGAAGACCTGAGCGACGCTTATACCCAACTGGCGATTCAGGGCCCGCGCGCTCTTGATGTCCTGCAAAAGCTCACCGATGCCACCCTCGGCCCCATCAGGAATTACTGGTTCACGCACGGCACCGTCTGTGGCTTGCCTGATCGCATGATCGCCCGCACCGGTTATACCGGTGAAGACGGCTTTGAGATTTATGTTCCGGGCGACGTCGCGACAAGTGAAATGGTTTGGAGTGCCCTGATGGATGCCGGAAAGGAATTTGGCATCCTCCCCTGTGGACTTGGTGCGCGTAATACCCTTCGCCTCGAAGCAAAAATGGCGCTCTTTGGCCACGAGATCAGCGAGAAAATCAATGTCTGGGAAGCTGGCCTTGATCGCTATTGCAAAATGGAAAAGCCGGAATTTGTGGGCCGTGCGGCGCTGGCCAAGGCTTCTGCCAACGGATTGAAGAAAACATTGGTCGGGCTTGAAATGATCGAACGCGGTATCGCTCGCGACGAGTACAAGGTTTTCGACGTGGCCGGCGAAGAGGTCGGTGTAGTCACGAGCGGCTCGCCCTCGCCGACTCTTTGCAAAAACATCGCGCTGGCGTATGTTCCTCCGGCGCTGGCGGCGGTTGGCACAACCCTTTTGGTGGAAGTCCGTTCGCAGCGTGTCAAAGCGCAAGTGGTGGCAACTCCGTTTTACAAGCGGCTCCGCAAAGCGGCGTCGCAAGCGGTCACAAACTAAAGCAACTTTTGGCAAGGAGTGGTCTCATGGCTTATCCGGCAAACTATCGCTATACCAAAGAACACGAATGGGTGGACGCGAAAGACGGCGTCGCCACCATCGGCATCACCGATTACGCGCAGAGCGAACTTGGCGACGTTGTGTTTGTGGAACTTCCGCAGCTCGGCGCAAAGCTCGCCAAAGGCAAATCTTTCGGCACGGTTGAATCGGTAAAAGCCGTCAGCGAGATTTATGCGCCGGTTTCTGGCGAAGTCATCGAAGCCAACGGCGAATTGCAAAACAAACCCGAAGCGATCAACTCCGACCCGCACGGCGCCGCCTGGCTCGTCAAAATCAAGCTCTCCAGCCCCGCCGAGCTCGACGGCCTGATGGACGCACCCGCCTACGAAGGCTACATCGCGGCGAAAGGCAAGGAAGCCTCGGCCTGATGCGCTATCTTCCGAAGAGTCCCGCCGAGCGACAGGAAATGCTCGCCGCCATCGGCGCAAAGTCCATCGACGAACTGTTTGCCTGCATTCCGGAACGCTTCCGCTTGCGCGAAGCGTTGAAACTCCCCGGTCCGTTTTCAGAAGCCGAGGTCATCTCCTATTTCAAGTGCCGCGCCGGGGAGAACTCGCTGGGCTACACCAGTTTTCTCGGCGCCGGCGTCTACAACCACCTGCGCTCGGTCATCACCGACACCATTCTTCTGCGTGGCGAGTTCCTCACTTCCTACACTCCCTATCAGGCCGAAATCACCCAAGGCACGCTGCAAGCCATCTTTGAATTTCAGACGTTGATGTGCCAACTCACCGACCAGGAAGTCGCGAACGCTTCCATGTACGACGGCTCTACCGCCACGACCGAGGCCGTGCTCATGGCAGAGCGCCTGACCGGTCGCGGACGCGTGCTCGTCGCCCGTTCCGTGCACCCCGAGTACCGCGAAGTCCTCCGCACCTACGCCAAGAATTCAGGCTTGCACGTCGAAGAAATTGGCTACGTCAAAGACGGTACCGTGGATGCCTTTGCACTGAAAGCGGCATTGAAAGATGATGTCGCCGCAGTCGTGCTCCAGTCTCCGAATTTTTTTGGCGTTCTCGAAACGCTCCCGGGAATCGCTGACGCCGCGCACGCTGCCGGGGCTTTGCTGGTCGTCGCCGTCGCCGAAGGCGTTTCGCTCGGCGTCGTCAAGCCGCCCGCCGAAGCAGACATTGTTGCCATGGAAGCGCAGAGCTTCGGCCTCCCGCCAAGCTACGGCGGCCCCTTCGCAGGTGTCGTCGCTTCGCGTGACAAATTCGTTCGCCAGATGCCGGGCCGCCTCGCGGGGCAAACCGTCGACGCCATTGGCCAGCGCGGCTTCGTGCTCACACTCGCCACCCGCGAGCAGCATATTCGCCGCGAAAAAGCGACGTCCAACATCTGCACCAACCAGGCGCTCTGCGCTCTCGCCGCCACCGTCCACCTCACGCTGCTCGGCAAGGAAGGCTTGCGCGAAATGGCTGAACAGAATCTCGCCAAGGCTCAGTTCGCGCTTTCGCTGCTCGAAAGAATTCCTGGAGTGCGCCGCAGCTTCAGCGGCCCCTTTTTCAATGAGTTCACTGTGGAGTTCCCGCGCTCGGTGCGCATGATCAATTCCGACTTGCACAAGGAAAAAATCGTCGGCCCGCTCGCGCTCGGTCCCCACTTTCCTGAGCTCAGCAAGCATGGGTTGGTTTGCGTCACCGAGACTACTTCGCGCGCGGAAATTGAACGCTTTGCGCAAGCAGTCGAGCGCATTCTGGCCCAACCAACCTAGCGCGGGAAATTTTCAAGAGAATGGACAGAATGAAGGACCGAATCCAAAAAGCGACTCGCCACACCAATCAGAACGAAGGTCTCATCTTCGAAAAGTCCTCGCCCGGCAAGCGCGCGTTCGAACTGCCTCCGCTCGACCTGCCCCGTGCCGATCCGGCGAAATTTCTCGGCGCTCACTACCGCTCCTCGGGCGTCGAAAATTTTCCCGAAGTCAGCGAAATCGAAGTCATCCGCCACTTCACGCGTCTGTCGACCTGGAACTACGCCATCGATCTTGGCATGTACCCGCTCGGTTCCTGCACCATGAAGTACAATCCGCGGGTCAACGAATTCGTCGCCCGGCTCGACGGCATTGCCACCGAACATCCTTACCAGCCGCAGGAGCTCTCGCAAGGCTGCCTCAAGATTCTTCAGCTTCTCGAAAAATGCCTGCTCGAAATCACCGGCATGGACGCCATTACCCTCCAGCCCGCCGCCGGCGCGCAAGGCGAACTCACCGGACTGCTGCTGATCCGCGCCTTTCTCGAAAAACAAGGTAACCCGCGCAAAAAAGTATTAATCCCAGACTCCGCCCACGGCACCAACCCTGCTACCGCGGTCATCGCAGGTTACGAAGTCGAAAACATCAAGTCCGAATCGCACGGCCAGATTGACGTGGACAAACTGCGCGACCTGGTCACCGAAGACGTCGCCGCGCTGATGATCACCAATCCTTCCACGCTCGGCATTTTCGAGGAACGTATTCCCGAAATCGCCGAAATTCTCCACGCCAAAGGCGCGCTGCTCTACATGGACGGCGCCAACATGAACGCCCTCACCGGCGTTACCCGCCCCGGCGATCTTGGCGTGGACGTCATGCACCTCAATCTGCACAAGACCTTCAGCACCCCGCACGGCGGTGGCGGTCCGGGCGCCGGTCCGGTCGCCATGAAGAAAATCCTTGAGACCTTCCGCCCGGTCCCGATCTTGGTTGAAAAAGACGGCGGCCGACTCGCGCTCGAATCTGTCCGTCCGTCCTCCATCGGTAAAGTCCGCGCGTTCGGAGGAAATTTCGGCGTACTCGTTCGCGCTCTGGCTTACATTCTTGCCTACGGTCCCGGCGTCCGCCAGGCAACCGAAGACGCAGTCCTCAACGCCAACTACATTCGCAAACATCTCGAAGGCACTTTCGATCTCCCTTATTCCCTGCCCTCCATGCATGAAGTCGTTTTCAGCGACGCCATCCAGAAGCGCAACGGCGTCAACACCATGGACATCGCCAAGCGCCTCATTGACTACGGCTTCCATCCGTACACTACCGCGTTCCCCCTCATCGTCCCTGGCGCGCTGATGATCGAGCCGACGGAATCCGAATCCAAACAAGAGTGCGACCTCTTCATTGACGCCATGAAAAGCATCGCCGAAGAAGCCGCCGCAACTCCCGACCTGGTCAAGAGCGCGCCTCACACCACCCGCGTCCACCGCCTCGACGAAACCACAGCAGCCCGCAAACCCATCCTCCGCTGGAAACCCACTGCAAAAACCAGTTCCGCTGGCTAATCCCGACCGCTGCGGTCGTAAGTTTCAACGCGACACATCACTCGGTCCGTCGTCGCTTTTCCTTTGCAACGCGGTCAACCGCACGGCGCTCTTCTTTTCCCGCAGCAAAAAAAGGCGGCTCATCACGAGCCGCCTTTTTTACTTCCCTTTCGTGCTAAATTGCTACCGTCTTTTTCGGGGCGAATCCATGCGCCTCTATACTAGCGCCCGGTAGTTCGCCGCGATCGTGGAGCGCCACCCTGCAGGTGGCACTCCGTATGCGATTTAGCAACAGCGAGTTCCAGTTAGAGTCTCGCGGAAGACCCAATGCCACGTGTCTCAACCATAGTTCGCAGCGTCTCATTCTGCCTTGCTCTCGCCATCTTTTTTGCATCCGAAACTCGCTGTGCAGACCAAGTCATTGTCTCCACGGGAGAGCTCCAGGGCGCACTCAACTCCGATCATTCCATCCTCATGTTCAAAGGCATCCCCTTCGCCGCTCCCCCCACCGGCGACCTGCGCTGGAAGCCTCCGCAACCCGCCCACAAATGGTCTGGCGTCCGCCCCGCCGACCAATTCGGCCCCGCTTGCATGCAGACCGACGTCTTCGGCGACATCTTCTTCCGCGACGCCCAACCCAGCGAAGACTGCCTCAATCTCAACATCTGGCTCCCCGCCTCGGCCACCGCCAAATCCAAGCTTCCCGTCTTCGTCTGGTATTACGGAGGCGGCTTTGTCGCCGGCGGCAATTCAGAAAAGCGCTACGACGGCGAAGCTCTCGCCAAGAAAGGCATCATCGTCGTTGAACCCAATTACCGCCTCGGCGTCTTCGGTTTTCTCTCTCATCCCGAACTCACCAAGGAGTCCGGCCACAACTCGTCCGGCAATTACGGCCTTCTCGACCAAGCCGCCGCTCTTGAATGGGTCGTCAAGAATATCGCGGCCTTCGGCGGCGATCCCCACAACATCACCATCGGTGGCGAATCCGCTGGCTCCGCTTCCGTCAGTGCACTCATGGCCTCGCCGCTCTCCCGCAAGCTGTTCCAGAAAGCCATCGGCGAAAGTGGCGCCTTCTTTTCCTCTCGACCCGGCGCACTGCAGCCCAAAGCTCTCCCCGATAGCGAGCAGGCCGGCCTGAAATTTGCCGAAGGCATGGGCGTAAAATCTCTCGCCGAGCTCCGCGCCAAATCCGGCGACGAACTCCTGCAAGCCGCGGCCAAACTCGACCGTGGCTTCGGCTTTGCTCCAAATCTGGACGGATATTTGCTTCCCGCGTCGGTGCAGAACATTTACGGCAAGGGCGAACAAGCTCGCGTTCCACTTCTCGCTGGATGGAACGCCGACGAGGGCAAGATCATGGTCCTCATGAATCCAAAGAAACCGACCGCCGCCAGTTTCTCAGACATGGCGAAAGAACGTTTCGGCGATCACTCCGCCGAATTCCTCAAACTCTATCCCGCTTCCAATGACGACGAAGCTCTCGTCTCGGCCGAAACTCTTTCCGGTGACGACTTCATCGGCTTCTCCACTTGGAAATGGATGGAACTTCAGGCCAAAAACAGCAACTCGCCCGTCTACCGATACCATTTCGAACAGGTGCCCAAAGCCAAGCCCGGCGCCATGGTTGGCACGGTCCCCGCCAGCGAAGCCGGCGCCCGCCACGCCTGCGAAATCGAATACGTCTTCCAGACTCTAACGCTCGCCCACGAAGATACTCCCTGGGCCGACGACGACTTCAAAGTCTCCGAAGCCATGGCTACTTACTGGACCAACTTCGTAAAATCCGGCAATCCCAACAGCTCAGGCCTCCCTGACTGGCCCCCCTACCACGGCAAGGATGGATACACGATCATGCATCTTTCCGGACGCAACCTCGCTGCAGCGCCCGACACCGTCCGCAGCCGATTCCTCTTCCTCGACGCCCGCTCCGGCCTGTCGTCGGCAAAATAGTCGGCGATCAGTGGATCAGCCACAGGTAAATCGCCTTGGCTCTTGAACGGTTCGAGCGTTCGACGACATCGGCTTGGCTAAGCGTGGTTGCGCTCGGACAGGAAAGCCCGCAACTTCAGCGTGCCTTTTGAGTTCGACGCCTTCGTCTTTTTCGCGTGGCCGCTCGTCTTGCCATGGTACTTCTATCGAAGTCGCGGCAAGCGGGGGCTGCTCTACGTCACCGCCGTATAAGCCTTCGCGTTCTTGCCGGATCTCGCCGCCAGAATCGCCAGCCTCTCTTCCAGAGCCTGAAATGAACACTGCTCTTGTCTTATCTACAGGCAGGTTGCGAATCCCTTTCAGCGCGCAGAACTCAAGTCCATTCATCAGCCGTGCGCGGTCTTCGGCCGTGAGCAGATTGGTTCCTCTGCTGTGCCGGGTGGCGGCCGGCCCCTGGACGCGCCACCCAGAAGCTCTTGATTTCCCCGTGCCCTCTAAGTACTCTGCGCACCTGCGCTTCAGTTCGTGACTTGCGCAATGCTATTCGCGCTGATCTTGATGGCGGTCTTCCTGGCCGTTGGCAACATGGTCTTCTGGCGCTTTGATCCGAATCAGCCTCTTTGGCGCCGGCTGCTGAAGGTTGTACTCGCTCTCGCGATGACCGCTGTCGTTTCGCACTATTTCGCATGGACCGGGGTTCTGCTGTGGTTTGCCATCCTCGCCCTGCCCATTCTCTACATTCACGCCATCTGGCTTCCGCGCCATGGCGTCAACGGCTGGACCGCCGAGCCACGCGACAAATACTACGCGCTGCGCGGCTGGCCGCCGCCCGACCGCTGAAGCGCCGCTCCGCCTTCGACAACCGGGTAGCCCCACAGAGAGGTGCCAGAGAGTTCGATTAGGCTTGTCGGAAATAATCCGCAGCACGATCCTGGAACAGGAAATACGACACCACCACAAGCAGTACCACATGCGCCGCAACTTGCCCCGTCGAATGAAACGCGCTCACCACCACATGAAACGCCAGCCAGACCACCAACAGCCACCGCGCCCAGCTGTGCCCCCGCAACAAAAAGACTCCGCCGACGATCGCCGCGATCCGGATCAGAGAAATCAGCGCCAGCGCCCAAGTGGTCGGTTCGTTCGCAGCGTGATACACCAACCCCACCACACCGGCCACAATGAACAACCCGCCCAAAATCGTCACCGCCCACGGCCTCTTCAAGTAATTTCTCCGCCCGTTGGTTTCTAACATTTCGGATTTCGCGTTTCGATTTTCCAATTTCCCTTCTCTATTTTCCCTACTCCACCTTCCGCCTCACCGGAATCGCACGCTATCCAATACCGCTCCGCAGGCCTTGCGATACGTATCAAACTCCGCCTGCGGAGCGGTACACACGAAATAAACTATTCCCTCCGGTCGAGCCACCGTAATGATCCAGTCCGTCTCTTTGCCGCCCCCCGGCGAATCGTTCACCAGATACGTGGACATCGCAGGCTGCTCATTCAGCTTGACGCTTTGCGCCGCCCGGGTAACTTTCATGTTCGGATTCGTTTTCTGTAGCTCGCTGATCAGTTGCTGCGTCGCGTTCTCCAAACTGTTCCCATCAACGACTGGCCCTTTTTCAGTGCCCACCGTCAATCCATACGCCAGTGCTCCGTGCCCGCTGCCATCGTTCACCACGCCGCCTTCTGGCCCAAACGTTGCGCCGCTCTCATCGCCTCCGAACTGTTTCCAGTTATCGGGATATTGCAGCGAAACACTCGCGTTCTGATAGGAAGTCGCATTCGCCGAGGGTGGCGGCGGTGGTCCGACAGGTTCGCTTCCACCGGCAGCCGCCTGACGCGGTACGCCTTTCTTCACCACCGGCAGCTTCATCACTTCGCGCTTGATGGCTTCAAACTCGGGCGAATCCCTCCGGGCATTTGGCGGCACGCCGCCGAGCTTGTCGATCTCTTCGTCCACACGTTCCAAGCGGTTCTCCGGATTCGGATGGTCGCTCAAAAACTGCGGCGGATTCTTCCCTTTTGTTTCCTGATTCAATTTCTCAAAAAACTGCGCCATCGCTCGAGGATCGTAGCCGGAGTCGTATAACGCCTGCGTTCCCATCACATCCGCTTGCGTCTCCGCACTGCGTGAATACTTGAGCAGTACTCCTCCCGCGGTAAACGAACCCAGTTGCGTCAGCAGCGCGCCGCCGGTACTTCCGCCAAACAGCGCTCCAAAAAATCCCACACCCGCTTGCGCAGCTTGCGCCTTGGTCGCCTGGTTGGTTCCGTGCCGCAGCGCCACGTGCGAAAGCTCATGGGCCATCACCGCGGCTAGTTCCGCTTCATTGTCGGCCGCTTCGATCGCGCCACGGTTCACAAACACGAATCCGCCCGGCAGCGCAAACGCATTAATCGACCGGTCGTTCACGCAGTGAAACTCCCAGGGATACTCCACCCCGCTGGTATTCAAATGCGCCACCAGCCGCTTCCCCAGTTGCGTCAGGTACGCATCCGCCCGCGGGGAGTTGCACATCGGCAATTTCCGTGCCGCGTCCGTAGCCGCCTGCCTCCCTACCTGCACGTCTTGCTGCGGCGAAAACATGTTCCAGCCCGGCTTCAACGGCGTCCGCTGCGCGAATGCCGGGGCGCCACCAACCGCGCAAAGCGCAAGAACCAAAATGAATGTGCGAATTCTTCCTGAGGCAGGCATCTCTTCCTCCCGCGGCTTTCCTCACTCTAGCGCGGGCGGGGCCAAAATAAAAAGGCCCGGGCGGTTTTACCCGCCCAGGCCTTTATCAGGGGGTGGTTAGGGGGAAACTCTTAGCGCGCCATCCGCGGCGTCGGCTCCGGAACTTTTTCGTTCGCCGGCGGTTCCACGGTTTTGCCGCTCTTCGCCTGCGCCGCTTTCAATAGCGTCACCGGCTCTTGACGACGAATCGGCATGGACAGATTTTCGCCCTCACGCGTAAACGTCAGGCAAGTTTCTTGCTGGTCGAAATCAATGCAAATCAGATCGCCGATGTGAATCTGCTCGGTAGCCAGCAGATTGGCCAGTGGATAGACGATGTTGCGTTCAATAGCGCGCTTCAGATGCCGCGCTCCATACCGCTGATCGGTGCCCTCCTGCAACAAAAACTCACGCGCAGATGCC
>Ga0157376_10000066_pt1 | contig 85506 bp, 72 predicted proteins | sample M45metaG_FD_121801 | JGI IMG/M metagenome (GOLD analysis project Ga0157376, IMG submission 121801) | Miscanthus rhizosphere microbial communities from Kellogg Biological Station, Michigan, USA - M4-5 metaG | ecosystem: Host-associated > Plants > Roots > Rhizosphere > Soil | place: USA: Michigan...
CGTCGCGCATTCAGCAGAAGGAGGTCAGGACCGTAGAAGTCGCTTGAACTCGATCGCAGGGAGGCTTAAAGTGCCGAACATCGAGAGTCGCTGCAATCAACTAAAACTCGGACATCCTCGGGGGAAAAGGATACCTGTTAACGATAGTGCTTGTTAACGATAGCTCAGTCCGTCGTTTAACCTAACGATGGTCCAATTGGCAGAATAGGAGCCGATCTCGACTGTAGAGGTTGGGTCTGGCTCCAGAACTAAGCTAGAACGCAATAGGAGTCGATTTGCGGGGCTTTCTGATGCTTGGTGTGGCAAAGTGCTTGGCTGATCAAAGTTTGGAAAAGGTTATGCTTGTAGGTGAGCGCCACCAAACCAGGTCAAAACGGAATCGGCAACCAGGCGCCCCGCTGTGGCGAACCAAGTAGACAACCAGGTACAACCGTCCTTACTAATCTCTGCGGTGTTTATGTGCTTCCCTGCTTTAGGCGGGCTAAGGTCTTTGTAATCATCACCACTCAACTGCATTGTGTGCAGTCGCTCTAATTGTGATCTCCTATTCGCTAGGTTCTGGTCTCTATGATCTGCTTTCTGGTCGGTGGCGAATGCAAGCGGTAAAGCGGAACTCCGATTCTCTTCCGTGATCTCTTGGTGGAAGTCCTATTTGGCGGGGCGTTTCGTCTGCCGGAATGGTCTCAGAGCAGGGTGGAAGTGGTTTACTTACCGGGGTTCTCAGTGTCCGGCAACCCCGACTTACCAAGACATAGCCTATACGTCGCAACAAAGCGACCGACAGTCTGCCATCTAGAGGCATCCTGGAAACTTGAAGGGAAATCTATACAATGGTCCTACTTTCCCCTTCGCTTATTGTCCCTGAGCAAGTACGAGGTTGCTTTGGAGCAAACGACAGCGCCACTCTGAGCTCTTTCAAGGGTTGGATTCATCTCAGCTCCTGAGTCACTTCGGCTCTGTAGCGTAAGCAGGAGGATGCGGTTTGCAACTCTCGACAGTGCGTATTCTGGTGGTGGATGATTTCGAGAAGTTTAGACAATTCGTAGTCGAGATGTTGGGGAAAAGACCGGAATTACAGGTCGTCGGAGAAGCGTCCGACGGACTGGAAGCGCTTCAGAAGGCGGTAGAATTGCGCCCGGATTTGATTCTGCTAGATATCAGCCTCCCGAGCCTGAACGGAATCGAAGTTGCTCGGCAACTGCGGAGTCTCGTCCCAGAATCCAAAATCATCTTCTTGACGCGAGAATCTCTTCTGACGTGGTACAAGAGGCCCTTGGTCTGGGCGCACGAGGCTACGTCACCAAGAATATGGTACTAGCCGACCTTTTCGCTGCCGTGGAAACTGTCCTCTTGGGAATAACGTTCGTCAGTAACCCATAAACCGCGTCACCTACGGGAACAATTCACTGATAATCCTATGTTTCGTTGCAATTATCGGATTGTCATCGGCGACGGTCACTGTCGCGGAAATCTCGTATACGTCGCCGCCCCCGATTCCTTTTGCGGCACCTTGGATGTTTACCAAAACGGGCTTCCCATCTGTATCACGGAGTCGAAACTCAAAAGGTTCGACGTTCGGCTTCTTGATCAGCTCGAACAGCTTCCTGGCCTTGTCCATGTCTTCCGGGTAAATGAAATCAAAGCAGGACATGCCAGCGATCTCCTTGTAGTTGATGCGGACTAGGTCGCAAAAATAGGTGCAAGCGAATACTATTCGCCCAGAAAGATGAACCAGCGCTACGCCTTTACCAGAAACCGACATTGAGCACGTCTCCTGGGGCCTGGTTTGGCTTGGTAGCAATGTAGGCAATCTACATCTGTGTGATGTTGACGGTCTGTTCAAAATTGAACATGCCCCCGGTAAGGTTGGTTCCCCCTCTCCGAGCCGGGTCGCTCGTGGTGGGACGCAGGAATAGCCGGTCTAGAGAGTAGACTTTGCTGTTGTCTGAACACGGTGCAGGCGCTAGGCGGGGAGATAAGCGGAAAGGGCGATCTTTCCGGGCATTCTTCTAGGTTCAACTTAGGTTCGTTTGAAGGTTCAAAGAGGAAAGCAATTCTGGCTGTAAGCGACACCGCCAAAACGACTTATGAGTTTTGCCTTGTGTGGTTCGTAGCCAGACGCTCTATCCAACTGAGCTACGGGCGCGCAGTGAATTTATTCTACCACGATTTTATCGTGTCGCTGGCATGGGCAGCACGCTGCGCCGTACCATCGAAGTCTGGTCCTCACTGAGCGCAGCCCCATCGCGAAACGCCACAGTCTTGCCGGAATTCGCCGCGACACGCTCTCCGGGGACGACAATACCGACCAGATTCAGCGGATCGGCGGCGGAGACGGCGATTGCTTCAACGTTGGGTGCTTGCTTACGCCGCGCGCGTAACGACTCGACGGCCACCGGCAGCGCGAACTGTTCGCCCAGAAAGCCGCTTACGAACCGGCCTCCGCGAATTTCGCCGCGATCCTCCAGTCGACGGAACGTCATCAGCAGCTCGCGCCACTTCGCCACGATGGACTCCCTTATCAGCAGCTCGCGAAAAACAATTCCATAGCGCTTCAGCAACATCCAGCACGTAGCTTCGAGCGCGCGGCCGCGGTCCTGTTCCTCACCCGAATAAAGCAATGACCAGCGGCCAGCGCTGTGTCGAGGGCGAGACGTTTTGCCGCTGCCTTGGCCGGCGCGCCTCTTGGGGTCGATCAGCGCGCGTAAATTGTCGAACCCATCCGCTGTCAGCAACCCGGCTGCAACCAACTCCCACAGCGCGGTTTCGACTTCGGCTTTCAATTTTCCCGTGCCGCGCACGATATCCGCGAAAAACGAAGCGCCCCGCTGCCGCAAGAAGGGCAAGACCGCGGAAGCATCCGCGCTTAGCCCGCCGGGCATGGTCTCGCTAGCCTCTCGCCGCGGAACCATCCACTCCGCATCCTCGCGTACAAAAAACGTAATCGGCGCAACACTCGTGGGAATTACCCGGCGCTTTCCATCCGCGATGGTTTCGAGCGTGGCCGGATGCGGAGAGAGCCGGCCCCAACCGACCGCACCAGTGAGACAAAGTTGATCCAGAACCTTCCCATCATAATCAGCGACACGCCGCTGCAAAATTTGGCGTTCCCACGCGTTGGCGGGTGCCTCAAATCCCTGCATCTGCCGAATTGCTTCGAGCGTGCCACGTTCCCCGAGAAGTTGCGTGCCTGCCGCCACGTGCTGCCACGAAAGCAGCCAGTCCATAAATTGCGCCGGAGTGACCGACTGAACCTCCTTGCGAAGGCGCCCCAGCGTCAGTCGATGGATGCGGGCCAACAAGCGGCGTTCGCACCACTCGATTGCTCCTGCGTCGTTTGCCGCCGCAACTGCGCCGGTGAAATTGCCGCGTAGAATCACTCCACGCGATTCCAGTCGCACCAGCGATTTGCCCACGTCGGCTGCAGATACCCCGAGCACCTCGCTCAGATGATTCGTAGACACGGGACCGGAATGGGTAATCCAGCCGGTGACGCAGGCCAGTGCGGCGTCTTCGCGCGAGATCTCCGGCGCATCGACGTTCGGCATGGCCGTCTCAAATTGAGCCGCGGGGAAAATTTGCGTGAACCCATGAGCGCGTTCCGCCGAAACCCAGTAGCTTGCGCGGTCGACACGCGCAAGCCCTGCGCGGCGCTCCGCGACCAGCCGCTCAAAATAAGGCGTCCAGGAGAGTAGGGAACTGCCTACCATCGAACGCAGCCGGCTGGTTGTCTGCGCGGGCTCGATGACCGCGGGTATCGCAATCAGCGTGAGCAAAGCGTCGTGCAATTCCTCGGCGTCGCGCACATCGGGCCAAGCTTCCTCGCAAACATCTTCGATCGCCGCAGGGTCTAGCTTGCCGATTTCTTGCAACACCGCCTGCGGTAGCACCCGGCGCATTTCCACAGCACGAGCGCGCCGTTCCTCAAGAGGTGCGTCGTCAAGATACGCATACGGATTCGCGTTCAGAATCTCATGCGAAAACTGTGACGCAATGGGTGTATCCACCGCCAAACAACGGATGCTCCCGTCATTAATTCCGCGCAGCACGCGCTCCAGCCCGTCAACATCCATCGCCTCGGTCAGAACGTCCTTCATCACTTCACGAATCAGCGGATGATCCGGAATCTCAATGTCACCTGCTGCCAGATTCTCCGGACAAGCTTGCTGTTCGGGGAATACCGCGGCCAATAAATCGTCCGCTCGCATCCGCTGAATATTTGGCGGCACCTTCTTCCCGCCCCTAAAGCGCAGCAATGCCAGCGCCCTCCCCGCGTCCCAGCGCCATCGGGTGGTGAAATACGGCGAAGCCAGCACGGCCTGCGCCAGCACGGCGCGTGCCGTATTCGGATGAAGGAAATGAAAAACGTCAGCCAGCGGAAAACTGTGTTGCTCGCTCAGCGAAATGTTCAAGCCGTTGTCCGTGGCGGCAGCCTGCAATTCGAAATTGAACGACCGACAAAACCGCTTGCGCAGTGCCAGTCCCCAGGCTCTATTGACGCGACCTCCGAACGGAGCGTGAATTACCAACTGCATCCCTCCGCTTTCGTCAAAGAAGCGCTCTGCGATGATGGTCGTCTGTGTCGGCACGGCGCCCAGGACAGCGCGGCCCTCCAAGATGTACTGGGCGATTTGCTCCGCTCCGGCGTCGTCCACGCTGCATTCGAACTTCAGCCAGTTCACCGCGGCCGCCGCCTCACTGGGCAATTTGCCGTCCGCGGCTGGAACAAGATGTGCCAGAAGCCCGCTGATTTTTTCGCGCAGGTCGCCGACGTGCGCCGAAAGCTCATCGGTTCGCGCCGGTGCCTCTCCCCGCCAGAACGGAATCGTCGGAGCCGCGCCTTGGGCGTCTTCCACCAAGACCGTGCCCGCTTGCACACGCCGGATGCGCCACGACGTATTCCCCAGCAGCATGATGTCGCCGGCCAAACTTTCCACGGCAAAATCTTCGTCAATCGTGCCAACCAAGGTTCCTTCCGGCTGCGCAATCACCGTGTACATTGCATTCTCCGGAATCGCGCCGCCGCTGGTTATCGCCGCCAGCCGGCTTCCGCGGCGCGCGCGCAACATTCCGTTCACGCGATCGCGATGCAGATAAGCGCCGTAGCGTCCCCGCGTGCTGGCGATTCCCTCCGAAAGCATGTCCACAATCTCGTCAAACGTCGCGCGCGTAACGTTGCGGTAGGGATACGCCCGCCGCACCGTTCCGAATAAATCCGCTTCGTTCCAGTCCTCCGCCGCACACATCGCCACAATCTGCTGCGCCAGTATGTCCAGCGGCGCTTCCGGAATCGCAATGCGGTCCAGATCGCCTTGATGAATGGCCCGCACCAGTGCTGCGCATTCCAACAGCTCATCACGCGTCGTTGCGAATAGCCGCCCTTTTGGAAGCGCTCCTCGCCAGTGGCCCGCGCGTCCGACGCGCTGCAGCGCCACCGAAATCGAGCGCGGCGAGCCAATCTGGCAGACCAGGTCCACCGCCCCAATGTCGATACCCAGTTCCAGCGACGCCGTGGCCACCAGCCCCCGCAACTCTCCGCATTTCAATTTCTTCTCGGCGTGGAGCCGCAGCTTGCGCGACAAGCTTCCGTGATGCGCAGCCACCGCGTCATTCCCCAGCCGTTCCGCCAAGTGATGCGCAACCCGCTCCGCCAGCCGCCGCGTATTCACAAAAATCAGTGTGGAGCGATGTTGTTTTGCTAATTCCGCGAGGCGGTCATAAATCTCGCTCCACATTTCGTTCGAAGCGACTGGTCCCAGTTCGTCGCCGGGAACTTCCACCGCCAAATCCATCTCGCGGCGGTGACCGATCTGCACCACCGCCGGCTCCGGCTGGTCATTGCCCGTCAAAAAATGCGCAACCAGTTCAATCGGCTTTTGCGTGGCCGAAAGTCCTATGCGGGTCAGCCGTTTGCCTGTCAAGTGGTCGAGCCGTTCGAGGGAAAGGGCCAGGTGAGCGCCACGCTTATCGTCGGCCATCGCGTGAATCTCGTCCACGATCACCGACTCAACCGTTCGCAGGATTTCGCGGCTCTTCGCCGCGGTCAGCAGGATGTAGAGCGATTCCGGTGTGGTCACCAAGATATGCGGCGGATGTGCCAGCATCGCGCGGCGTTCGTGTGCCAGCGTGTCACCGGTTCGCACTGAGGTGCGGATCTCCGGCATCAGGATGCCGCGCTCTCCCGCCAGCTGAAAGATCTCGCCGAGGGGTATTTCCAGATTTTTCTGAATGTCGTTGCTGAGTGCCTTTAGCGGAGACACATATAGAACTTCCGTGCGGTCCGCCAGATCTCCGGCGGTGGCTTTGCGCACCAGCCGGTCAATGCAAATCAAAAATGCCGCCAGCGTTTTTCCCGAACCGGTCGGCGCCGAAATCAATGTCGGATCACCCGCCAGAATATGCGGCCAGCCTTCGAGCTGTGGTTCCGTCGGAGTGCCGAAGCGGTTGACGAACCAATCCCGTACGAGCGGATGCGCCCATTCGAGTCCCGAGGCGACCGGCAGTGCAGATGCTCTATCCATGGTCTTGCCCATCCATTATACCGCTCGCGGTTTTTTCCGCTTGTGTGACGGGTCCGGCTCATCCAAGTACCTCTCGGAGCAAATAGCGCTCACAAAGCCATGGCCGCGGCGTCGACCCCTCCTTGAAAATGGAACAGGAGGCCGCCCTCTTGCGAAGCCCGATTGTGGTGTTGCTGTTGGTTGCGGCCCTGCTCTTTGCCGGCTTCGCCTGGCGTCACTACTCGACGGCTAGCGCCCCGCCCGAACCCGCTAAGCCGCTCATCGACAAACAGCCGGTGGTCTTCGCGCAGCGCACGTTTGATCCTGCCGCCCCTCCCGGCGACATGCCTCCTCTCGGCGAAGGCGAAGAAGCCGAATGCGACTCAAACTTCATTTCCGACGCCAACGTAAGCGGCCGAATGCAAAAGGTTGATTCGACGAACGCGACCGTCACCGTCACTCAAGTCAAAGTGACGCTGCAACTCAAGATAACCATCTGGGTCCCCGGCGGAGCGACGCAACACGTGATCGAACACGAGGAAGGGCACCGGCAAATTTCAGACCATTACTACCAGTCCGCAGACGAGGTGGCCGCGGGAATCGCTAGCCCGTATATCGGCCAGCAAATCGCCATCAGCGGCGCGGACTTGAACGCCGAATTCCGCAACGCGTTGCTTCAGCTTAGTAAGGAAATTACCGCCCGATACAACGATAAGGTCAACCCGGGTCCGGCCCAACAGCGTTATGAAGACCTCACCGACCATAGTCGCAACGATCGCGACGCCAAGGAGGCCGCGGCGCAAGCCCTGAAAGAAACCATGTAATTGTCTCTGCCGAAGGGAATTTGCTCGCGTCTAGACGTCGTTCTTGTGAAAGCGGTCGATCAGGTTCGCGCACGCGCGCACGGTGATCGCCATCATCGAGAGCGTAGGATTCTGGCACGCCGACGAAACAAAACTCGCCCCATCCATCACGAACACATTCTTCACATCGTGCGATTGATTGAACGAGTTCAACACGGATTTTTTTGGATCGTTGCCCATGCGCGCCGTTCCCAGTTCGTGAATCGCCATTCCCGGCATTTCCACGTTGGCCTGCACGTGAATGTCTTTTGCGCCAGTCGCTTCCAGCATCTCCGCTGCCGTCGCCGAAGCGTCTTCCATTAGCGCGGCCTCGTTGTCGCCGTGGGTCATCGAAATGCGTAGCGCCGGAATGCCCCACGCGTCCTTCAAATCCTTGTCAATCTCCACATAGTTGTCCCAGCGCGCCAGCGATTCGCCGAACCCGCCCAGCGAAATTTGATACGCGCCTTCCTTCACGGCATTCTTGAACGTCGTCCCGTAACCTTCGGCGCCAAAATTAAAATCCATGTCCGCGCCGCCCTGAAATCCGTAGCCGCGAATGAACCGCGAACTCTTTCCGCTGGTCGGCGTGTTGCGGAATCGCGGCACATAAATGCCGTTGGGCCGCTGCGGTTCATTTGCATCAGCCCGCACGTTCATATCCGGCAACTTGCCGTATGCTCCGCCCCCCACCACGTGGTCCATCAAATAACGTCCCAGCGCACCGCTTGAATTGCCCAGCCCATTCGGATATTCGCGGGTCGATGAGTTCAGAAGTATCCGCGTCGATTCCATGGCCTGCGCGCACAAAATCACCGATTTCCCGCGCACTTCCTTCACCTGCCGCGTCAACCGGTCAACATAAGTCACGCCGCGCGCTTTGTTCGTGGCGTTGTCCATGTCCACATGACTCACCACCGCGTTTGTGATGAGCGTGCAGTTTCCCGAAGCCACGGCATCCTTCACCGTCGTAAAGGGGCTACTGAAATACGAAAACGTCGAACATCCGCGTTCACATGGCCCGCAATAGTGGCAGCCCAGCCGTCCGTTGTGGTTCTGCGTCAACACCGCCGCTCGCCCGATCGTCACCGTGCGCCCGAATTTTGCCTTCACGCGATCGCGCATCAAGATTTCGCCGCAGCTCATCTTCATCGGCGGCAAAAACTGCCCGTCCGGCAACATTTCGTTGCCTTCTGCCGCGCCCGTGATTCCGACATACTTCTCCACAATGTCGTAGTACGGCGCCAAATCCGCGTACGAAATTGGCCAGTCATCGCCGTATCCGTCGCGGCTCGCCGCCTTCAAGTCATTGTCGCTCATGCGGTAGCTCTGACGCCCCCACACCAACGACCGCCCGCCTAAAACCCGCAGCCGCTGCCACGTAAACGGCTTCCCCTGCGGCGTGCTGTACGGGTTCTCCAGGTCGTTTACAAACCACTCGTAGTTGTACTCCATGCAGGCGTAGCACTGCTTCTGTACCGGCCGCGTCCGCGCAATTTCCGGTGAATGATCGCGATACTTCAATTTGTACGCCGGCATGTGCTCGGTGAACTCTTTCGGGCTCACCGCGCGTCCCGCTTCCAGCAGTGCCACTTTCAATCCGGCTTCGGCCATTTGCTTTGCCGCCCAGCCGCCGGTCGCGCCGGAGCCCACCACAATCACGTCGTACACCTGTGCCAGAGGATCTTCTAACAGGTAGAGCCCGTTCATTTGTGGTTCCCCTCCGCGTGTTCACAACCTTTATAGGGTCCGTGCGCAAACGCTCCGTCCCAGCCCAATTCTTTTTCGCCGATCTGCGAACTGTAATAGGCGCCCGCAATCCGCTGTTTCAAAAATTCAAAATGTCCGTGACCAACGTCGGCGCTCGCCGCCTCACCTGTCCACCCGCTCCCGGCCTTCGGATAGGCCAGCGCGTGCAGCAAATTGTCCTGTTCCTCGCGCTTCAAATAACGAAACGCCGCCTTATACCGCCGCATGCTCTCGCCATCCAGATAACTCAAGCTGTTCAAAAACGCTTTCTGCGCTTCCGGCTTTTCCGCCGCCAGCACCAGATCAATGTAGCGATTCGCCAGCGCCTCTTTCGCGCCCGGCGTATCCGTCGCAGGAATGATCAAATCGCTTAGCACAATCAACGTCTCGTTCTGGTGCTCATCGAAAAATCGCGGCTTCCATCCCGGCGCCATCAAGTCACTCGAAGCGTCCACGCCGCTTTGCGCCGGCGTCAGCTCCGCATTCGTCTTGGCATCCTGTCCTTGCGCTACCGCTGGCCGCAGCGCCGCCACGGCTCCCGCAAACGCCCCTGCCTTAAGCAACTCCCGTCGTTTCATCGCAACTCTCCGAAGTAAACTGGTCTCTCTTAGTGACGGTCAGAACCCGCGAAAGTTTATATCACAGCGTGGCAGGTTCAACGGCATTGTGAAATAGCGGTTGTGTCAACCATCGCGAGCAGGGAACTAGCAGATAGCTTCGCCACTGTTGCAATTGATCCGTCAGGAGCTTGCTGAAGCGCCATCTTATGGGCGTCGCAGTGGCCTTGGGGAGGGGCGCCACCGTCAGTTTGCTTTGCTATAGCGGAGTTAGTCCCGATCCCAGTTGCATCACCGCGAATCAATCTGCCACGCTACTTACGATTCGTAGGTCCAACGCACGCCGGCCATGGTGCGTTCCGCGGCAATGGTGACCAACGTCGCTCTATCTTCCTTAACGGGATCGCCGCCCAGCACCACCAAGTCTGCCAGCTTGCCCGCTTAGAGCGAACTTTTCAGGTTTTCCTCGTACCAGGCGTATGCGCCAGCGGACTGTCCCCACACGAAGCGCTTCTTCGATAGTGATTTTTTGCTTCGGTCCCCACACCTTGCCCTTAATGTCCGCCCGCGTCACCTCCGACTGCCGCGCCATCATCGGGATGAACTCGCCAGGCGGATAGTCCGAGGCCTGCGTGGCACGAATGCTCGACGTCAAACCATCCCGCTGGTTGCTTGCTTCGTTGACTCGCGGAAATGCCCAACCTAAGATGGTCGACCAATGGCCGAATCGCCGTCGCTAATCGGACAATCCATCGCCCATTATCGAATTGTGGAACGATTGGGGCGCGGTGGCATGGGCGTCGTTTACAAAGCTGAAGACACTCGTCTTCGCCGCTTTGTGGCGCTCAAGTTCATGCCGGACGAGCTTGCCAGGAATTCCGAAGCCCTGGCTCGTTTTCAGCGCGAAGCGCAGGCGGCCTCTGCTCTCAACCATCCCAACATCTGCACCATCTATGAAGTCGGCCACGACGCCGGCCAGCCCTTCATCGCCATGGAATTCATGGACGGCGTTACACTGCGCCATCTCATTTCTGGCCAGCCTCTCGGCGTGGACATGCTGCTGGCACTGGCCACGGAAATCGCCGACGCGCTCGATGCCGCCCACAGCGAGGGCATCGTTCATCGCGACATCAAGCCCGGCAACGTTTTTGTAACCAAACGTGGCCATGCCAAGATTCTCGATTTCGGATTGGCCAAAGTGGGTCCGTCCGCGGACCAGCCAATCGATGAGCCCTCGGCGGATACCCTCACCGGCATGCTCGATTCGCCGCACCAGCTCACCAGTCCCGGTTCCACCCTCGGCACAATTTCCTATATGTCTCCCGAACAGGTTCGTGCCCGTCCTCTCGATGCGCGCTCCGATCTCTTTTCCTTTGGCGCCATGCTCTATGAAATGGCCACCGGCACCTTGCCTTTTCGCGGTGGCAGCCTCGGACTCATTCTCTCGTCCATCCTCAACGATGTGCCCATCCCGGTTCTCCAACTCAATCCTTCGCTGCCGTCTGAATTGGAACGCATCGTCAATAAAGCACTCGAAAAGGATCGCAGTCTCCGCTACCAGACCGCTGCGGAAATGCGCGCGGACCTTCAGCGACTCCGTCGCGATTCCGATTCCGGACAATTTCCCGCCAGTGGCAGTGCGCTGCGCGTTTCGAACTCACTTTCCGCTCAGCCCAATGCATCCGTCGCAAGCCGCACAAGCGAACCCCCTACCGCTCGCGCTGCGGCCAAATCACATTTGTGGCTCGTGGTCATGGCAATCGCTGCGCTGGCACTCGCCGCCGTTCCGTTCTATCGGCTCCTGGTTCCCATAACTCCGCTGCAAGTCGGCAACTCCGCGCAAATCACCAACGACGGCCGCGGCAAGCTGCTGGCCGGCACCGACGGTGCGCGCCTTTACCTGCAGTACGCCACTTCCGTCGTCACCAACTCTTCGCCAATCGGCCAAGTCTCAATCGCAGGCGGCGAAGCCGTGCCGATCGCCGCTCCCACCTTGAGCATGCAGATCCTCAACGTTTCGAATGATGGCGGGTCGCTTCTTGTCTCCGACCAACCTGGCACGGCCTTCGATGGTCCGCTGTGGGCCTTGCCGGTGCTCGGTGGTTTGCCGCGACGTCTCGGAGATGCCAAGGGACATGCCGGGGCATGGTCTCCTGATGGGCACCGCTTGGTATTCGCCAAGGGCAATGAACTCTTTGTCGCGAAAAGCGACGGAACCGATTCGCAAAGCTTGGCCGCCATCCCAGGCTGGCCGTCGGGTCTGCATTGGTCGTCCGACGGTTCCGCACTCCGCTTCACTTTGAAAGATCAGAAGACCAGCGCAACTGCTCTTTGGGAGATTTCTGCCGATGGCAGGAATGCTCGGCCGCTTCTCCCAGGGTGGCACAACCCTCCTGCGGAATGCTGTGGCGTCTGGACTCCTGACGGCAAACATTTCGTCTTCTCCTCGCAAGGCAGCATCTGGGAGTTGTCCGAAAAAGCCGGCTGGATACAAAAAGGCACGAACGAACCTATACAGCTGACTTCCGGGCCGCTCGCTCTTTTTTCTCCGCTGCCCAGCCGGGAAGGCAAAAAGCTTTTTGTCGTGGGCCGCAGACCACGCGGCGAGCTCGTGCGTCTGGAAACGGGTTCAGACCGCCTGGCGCCATTCTTGTCCGGCATTTCCGCGGAGCACCTTAGCTATTCGCAAGATGGCCAGTGGGTCGCCTACGTTTCCTTTCCTGAAGGAATTCTCTGGCGCAGCAAAGCCGATGGTACCGAGCGTCTGCAACTCAGCAATCCGCCGCTGTACGCGTCGTTGCCGCGATGGTCGCCCGACGGCAAGCAGATCGTTTTTTTCTCAGTCACCTCCGGCAAAGCACCCCGCATCTACGTCGCCTCGGTTGACGGCGGCGGCCCGCGCGAACTTCTTCCCGATGACGATCATCCCCAAGCGGACCCGTACTGGTCGCCCGACGGCGCTGCACTGGTCTTCGGAAGTCCCTACGCCTCTTCTTCCAAAGGAATTCGCATTCTGGATTTAAAAACTCGCGCGCTCAGCACTCTGCCGGATTCGCAGGATCTCTTTTCCCCCCGCTGGTCACCCGACGGCCGCTACATCGCTGCGGTGCGCTGGAACTCGCAAAGCCTTTTGCTCTTCGACCGCAACAAGCTGAAATGGTCCGAGATCGGCCAGGGCCGCAACGTCAGCTTTCCCAATTGGTCGCACGACGGAAAGTACATTTACTTTCTCAGCTGGCCGGAAAATCCCGGCGTCTTCCGGATACGCGTCGCTGACTCCGACGTGCAGCGTGTTCTCGATCTGCAAGGCTTTCAGCCGACCGGCTACTGGGAAGATTGGTTGGGCCTCGATGCGCAAGACCATCCCCTCCTGCTCCGCGATACCGGTTTGCAAGACGTCTACGCTTTCGACATCGAAGCTCGCTGAAACTTCTCTTCAGCACTCCTGGGCCGTTCGCGGTTGCGCGCCCCGTATGCTACAGTCGCGATTTGCAGCATCGATCCGCAGTCTCGGAGCCTCGTTCATGCCACCATTCCGCCGCGTCATCTGGACCGTCCTCGATAGCGTCGGCATCGGCGCTCTCCCCGACGCCACCGACTACGGCGACGTCGGCCGCTCCACGCTCGGTCACATCGCCGAATCGCGTCCCCTCGACATCCCGCATCTTGTTTCGCTCGGCCTCGCCAACATCGCTTCACTCGCGCACCTCATGCCCGCGGAGCACCCGCTCGGCGCCTACGGCAAAGGTGCGACGCACTCCCCCGGAAAAGACACCACCACCGGCCACTGGGAAATGGCCGGCATCTGGCTCGACCAGGCCTTTCCTGTGTACAAGCAGGGCTTCCCGCCCGAAATCATCAGCACCTTTGAATCCCGTATCGGCCGCAAGACCATCGGCAACAAGCCCGCCTCCGGCACTGAAATCATCAAGGAGCTTGGCGAAGAACACGTCCGCACCGGCAAGCCCATCGTCTACACCTCCGGCGACAGCGTCTTCCAGATCGCCACGCACGAAGACATCGTGCCCATCGCTGATCTCTACAAAATGTGCGAAATCGCCCGCGAACTCTTGCAAGGTCCGCACTGCGTCGGCCGCGTAATCGCCCGCCCTTTCACTGGCGTGCCCGGCCACTTCACGCGCACTCCGCGGCGTCATGATTACGCGGTCGAGCCGCCCAAGCCCATGCTTCTCGACGTCCTCGCCGAAAAAGACATTCCCGTTTTCGGCATCGGCAAGATTCACGATATCTACAACGGCCGCGGCGTCGCCGACTACGTCACCACTACGTCCAACTCCGACGGCATGGCCAAACTCACCGCCGCGCTCCAGGAACGCCCCGCAGGCCTCATCTTCTGCAATCTCGTTGATTTCGACATGCTCTACGGCCACCGCAAAGACGTCGAAGGCTTCGCCAAATCCCTCGAAGAATTTGACGCCGCGCTCGCCGATTTCCTCCCGCTGCTCAACCGCGGCGATCTCCTCATCATCACCGCCGACCACGGCTGCGACCCCGACCCTCGCTGGGAAACCACCGACCACTCCCGCGAATACGTCCCCATCCTGGCCTACTCCCCATCGCGCGTCGCCGGAGAAAACCTCGGCACGCGCTCCACTCTGGCCGACATGGGACAAACCATCGCCCAAAATTTCGCTGCCACCATCCCTCACGGCTCCAGCTTCCTCAATCAGTTGTAACGCTCAACTCGGGATTGCCGCGCACCAAAGCCTGATGTAGCGTAGCGCCATGAAAGCAGCTCTGGTTCTGGCCGTCCTTGTGGGTGCCTACGCTCCGTCTCTTGCCAACTCGACTACTGCGCTGCAAAGTACCCCGGCTGCCGCGCCCCACGAAACCCGTGTCCCTGTCGGGGGAGCGGAGCTTTTTGTCCGCGAGGTTGGCCGCGGCACACCGGTCATCGTCCTCCACGGCGGGCCCGATTTCGACCACAGCTATCTCCTCCCTGAACTCGACCGCCTCTCGGATACATTCCGCCTTATCTATTACGACCAGCGTGGCCGCGGTCGCTCCGCAGCTGGCGTCCGGCCCGAAGACGTTACCCTGGTCTCCGACATCGCCGATCTCGAGAAAGTCCGCCAGCACTTCAAACTCGACTCTGTCGTTTTGTTGGGACACTCCTGGGGCACGGTGCTGGCCCTTGAATACGCGCTTCGCTATCCGCAGCGCGTCTCTCGCCTCATCCTCATGAATCCCGCGCCGGCGTCCACCGACGACTACCGGCAGCTCCGCGAAGACTGGCTCAAGAAACGCCCCGAGGATATGGAGCGCCGCAAGGCCATCGCTGCTTCCGCTGCATACCAAGCAGGCGATCCCGAGGCGGTCACCGCCTACTACCGCATCCATTTCAAGCCCGCTCTCGCGCGCTCGGACGACTATGAAAAGATTGTCGCCCGCTTCAGCGCCAGCTTTACCAAAGAGGGCGTTCTGAAGGCCCGAGCCGTCGAAGTCCGCCTGATGGCCGACACCTGGGCCTCGCCCGGCTACAACCTGCTTCCCAAGCTCAAGAGCCTCAACATCCCCACGCTCGTTATCTATGGCGACCACGACTTCATTCCCGTCGCCACGTCTGAGCACATCGCCCAAGCCATCCCGAATGCCAGCCTGGTCACACTAGGAGACTGCGGCCACTTCTCCTATCTCGAATGCCCCGCCGACGTCCGCCAGCACATCGACGCCTTCTTTCGCTCCAAATAACCTTCCGGAACCAGGGGGGAGAGGGGTGGGGCCCATCTTTTATGGGTTTTTATGGGTTGGCCTGACAAGGACTTGGAGCCTCTTGAGAAACAACCTGCTCTGGTTCGCGATTCGGAATGCCTATTCGCAGTGCGACGACGCGTCGCCTTGCTCTTCGTGCTTCTTCCTGTTGAGAGCCTCGATGCGGAGCCGCGCCGAGCAATCGTCGCAGATGTTTTCCGACGTCGTGCCGCACACAAGAAAATTCACGGAAGAGCCATCTGCCGCAGAGGCCCGCAACGCGCGGCACGCGGACTGACGCAACCTTCGTCTCCGCCGGTAAGGAATCGCTTAGACGGGGAATTGAATTCCCACGGCAGACCACCAGGAAGCGTAGACTTGCCATAGAGGATTTGAATGAAGCCCATCAAACCACCTGTCTCTGATATTCCGACACTTAAGGCCAAGCGAGATGAATTGTTCAGAGAGTTTGAGGAACACCCGTGGAAACTGTCGTTAGCCACGGAAATCAAGCTCATTGATGATCGGATTGCCGAAGAATCCCGCGGTCAGACAAAGGCTAGCACCGGGCAGACCAAGTAACTCAATTTAGTTGCGCGCCGCACAAGCTGCGAGCATCACGAAATGAATGCTCGAGACACGAGGAAAAGGGCGGCCCGATTGTGATTCCGAGCGGTTCCGATCTGGCGTGCCTTGCGGGTGCGCTCCGCCTATCCGCCCCTGTGCCAAACCGTGCTAAATTCAACGCAACTGAACTATTTTCGTTTTTCATGCGTAATACAGGATAGAGCGGGAGGCCGGTGCCCATGCCACAACCGACGCGCGGAGACGATCAGCAGCACAAGAATTCACTGGTGGTCCCGATTCTGCTGATCACTTTGGGCGCGCTGTTTCTCTTTCGCAATTGGCATCCGGGCTTTGAAATCGGCCACGTGCTGCGCACCTACTGGCCGCTGCTTCTGATCGCCGTGGGCCTTGGCAAGATTTGGGATTCTTCGCGTAGTCGCGGTGCGGGACAAACTTCTTCAGGCGTCGCACTCGGCTCCACCATCGGAGTCGTCGCCGCCGTTCTCATCATCGTGGTGCTGATCGGCCAATACCAGAAATCGCACCGCAAATTTTCCAGCGGCAATGCTGACGAATCCGACCGCGGCGACTACTCCAGCCATACGGAAGAAGTCGTCGAGTTGCAAGGCGCCAAGTCCGTCCGCGCCGAGCTGAAAATGGGCGCCGGCGCACTGAACATCGAAGGTGGCTCCGGCCACCTGCTCAATTCGCGTTTCCTTTTCAATCGCAAATGGGACAGCCCGCGCGTGAACTATCACGTGAGCGACGGCAAGGGCGAGCTGGAAATTTCTCAGGACAAAGGCAGCGGCATCAATTTTGGTGCCAGCGATAACAACTGGGATCTCACCTTTACCAACGACGTTCCCCTGGAATTTCGCATTGATATGGGAGCAGGCCAAGGCGATCTGAAATTCCGCGACATGAAGGTCACCGATTTGGAATTGCACATGGGCGCCGGACAAGTTGAATTGGATCTAACCGGCCCGCGCAATTCCGACCTGGACGTCACCTTAAAGGGCGGAGTCGGCCAGGCTACCATCCGCTTGCCCAAGGATGTCGGGGTTCGCGCACACGCCGCCGGCGGCATCGGATCGGTCAGCGCGGAAGGCCTGAAAAAAGACGGCAACGACTACACCAATGACATTTGGGGCAAAACGCCTCACAAGATCACCTTAGACGTGCAGGGCGGCATCGGCTCCATCGAACTGATCGAGGAGTGAGTGAGCGCCGAAGGCTGGAATCTCGCCGTTTGCCGCGTGTTGACGAAGGACGTATAATTTGAGGTTTAGACAGTGCGTGCTGAACGCGCTGTCTGAGCTTCCTCCCTTGACACAGAACGACACCACAGCTTCCCAGGGCCTTTCCGGGGCCTTGCCAGGCCCGTCGGACCAGGAGATGCTGCGCGTCCGCGGCGCCCGCGTCCACAATCTTAAAAACGTCACCGTCGAGATCCCACACAACGCCATTACCGTGGTCAGCGGAGTCAGCGGGTCCGGCAAGTCCTCCCTGGCGTTCGACACCATCTATGCCGAGGGCCAGCGCCGTTACGTGGAGTCCCTCTCCGCCTATGCCCGTCAATTCCTGGAGCGCATGGAGAAGCCGGACGTGGACGAGATCTCCGGCATAGCCCCGGCCGTCGCCATCCGCCAGAAAAACACCACCCGCAACCCCCGCTCCACCGTGGCCACGGCGACGGAAATTTACGATTACTTGCGTTTGCTGTTTGCGCGCTGCGGACAAACCTTCTGCATCCAGTGCGGTGCGGAAGTACACAAGGACACGCCGGACAGCATCGCCAAGGGTGTGCTTAGTGCCGGGGCGGGCCGCCGCTTCTATGTGATGCATCAACTCCGGGTCGCCACTCCCCAGCCCGTTGCGGGGAAGAAGCCGGCGAAGAAGTCCGGGGCCAAGAACGCGGGCGATAACTCAGAAAATGCGCTGCGGCTGGCGCTGCTCGATTTACAGAAGCGCGGGTTCAACCGGCTGTACCAGGCGGGGCAGGTGCACGAATTTACTTCGCCGGAATCACTGCTGGATGTGGATTTCAAAAAGCCGGTGTACGTGCTAGTGGATCGCTTGTCGGTCAGTGAAGAATCGAGATCGCGGCTGATTGATTCGGTGGAGATTTGCTATCGCGAAGGGCAAGGCGAAGCGATCGTGGAATTTGTGGCCGATGCAAACGGCGCCGGCGCCGAGCGGCTGGTTTTCAATGAGCGGTTCGAATGCAAGAACGACGGGACGATTTATCAGGAGCCGGAGCCACGGCTATTTTCGTTCAACAATCCCTACGGGGCATGCCCGCGCTGCCAGGGTTTCGGCAACACCATTGATTTTGATTTGAGTTTGGTGGTGCCCGATCCGAGCAAGTCACTCGACGACGGCGCGATTGAACCGTGGAGCAAGCCGCGATTTCGCGTGCTGCTGAACGAAGCCAGACAGTGGGCGAAACTGCAGGGAATCCCGACGAATGTGCCGTGGCGACAACTGAAAGAAGAAGACCGGCAGAAAGTTCTCGAAGGCGATCCGAAAAACGACTACGACGGGGTGAAGGGATTTTTTGCGTGGCTGGAGCGCAAGAAATACAAGCTGCACGTACGCGTGTTCTTGAGCCGGTATCGCGGCTATGCGACTTGCCCGGAATGCGGCGGTACGCGGTTGCGTCCGGAGGCGCGTGCGGTGCGCATCGCGGAACGGACGATCACCGATGTGTGCAAGCTGACGGTGAAGGAAGCGCGCAAGTGTTTTGCCGAGCTGAAGTTGAGCGAAACGCAGATGAAAGTAGCGGACAAGATTTTGGAAGAGATTCGTTCGCGGCTGCAGTTTTTGGATGAAGTGGGGCTGGATTATTTGTCACTGGACCGGCTCACTTCGACGTTGTCGGGCGGGGAATCGCAGCGGATTCAGCTGGCGACTTCTCTCGGGTCGCATCTGGTGGGCGCGTTGTATGTGTTGGATGAGCCTTCGATCGGATTGCATCCGCGCGACACCAAGCGGCTGATTGATATTTTGAAATCGCTGCGGGATCTGGGTAACACGGTGCTGGTGGTGGAGCACGATCCGGACACGATTGAAGCGGCGGACCGCGTGATTGATCTGGGGCCGGGCGCGGGCGAACTCGGCGGAAAGCTGCTTTTCTCAGGAAGCTATGAAGAAATTCTGAAGGATGCGAAGTCCGTCACCGGGAAATATCTGAGCGGAGAGCAGCGGATTCCGGTTCCGAATACCCGGCATAAGCCGGCGGGAAAATTTTTGCGGTTGTACGGAGCGACGCTGCATAACTTGAAAAATGTGGACGCCATGGTTCCGCTGGGAGTGCTGACCGTGGTGACCGGCGTCAGCGGGTCGGGGAAATCGACGTTTGTGCATGACGTCATCTACAAGGCGCTGCTGGCGAAGCGCAACGGCGGAACAGAAAAGGAGTTTTGCGACCGGCTGGACGGCGACTACCAGGTGAAAGATGTGGTGATCGTGGACCAATCGCCGATCGGGCGGACGCCGCGTTCGAATCCGGCGACGTATTTGAAGGCGTTCGATGCGATCCGCGAGGTGTTCGCGGATACGCCGGATGCAAAGCGGCGCGGCTATACGGCGGGCCATTTTTCGTTCAACGTTCCGGGCGGACGCTGCGAAACCTGCCAGGGCGACGGCACGGTCACCGTGGAAATGCAGTTTCTGGCCGATGTGGAGCTGGTCTGTGAAGAGTGCCGCGGGACGCGATTCAAGAGCAGCGTGATGGAAGTGCAGTACCACGGCAAGAATGTGCATGACGTGCTGCAAATGACGGTGCGCGAGGCGCTGGCGTTTTTTGTGAATGTGCCGAAGGTGACGTCGAAGCTGCGCGTACTGAATGAAATCGGATTGGGATACTTGCGGCTCGGCCAGTCGGGAACAACCCTGTCGGGAGGTGAAGCGCAACGGCTGAAACTGGCTGCTCACCTGACGCGGACGGAAAATCAGGGCGTGCTGTACATTCTGGATGAGCCGACGACCGGATTGCACTTCGATGATATTGCGAAACTGCTGGCGGCGTTCCGCAAGCTGCTGGAGTCTGGCGCGTCGCTGCTGGTGATCGAGCACAATCTGGATGTGATCAAGAGCGCGGACTGGTTGATTGATCTGGGGCCGGAAGGCGGCGATCTGGGCGGAAAGATCATTGCCACCGGAACTCCGGAGCAGGTGGCGCGGAATGCGCAATCGCACACGGGAAAGTTTCTGGCCAAAGTTCTCCTGGCGAACGGGCAGGTCCGCCCCAATGGCGAAGGCGGGCAGGCAAAGCGGAACGGGATTGGCGCATCGAACGGGTCAGCTGCGAACGGACGGGCCTCGATTCCTCCTGCGAAATGATTCACCGCGATCCACGATCCGAGACCAAGGCCGGCAAGAGGCCGGCGCGGCAACCTGGTGTGCCGCGGCGCTTCTTGGTGCCCCCTGTAGTTCTTCTGGCATTGGTGATTTTGGTGGCTCCCTGCCATGGGCAGGCACCGGCTGCGGGCAAGGGGACCAAGCAACGAATTGCCAATCCGCTGAATGATTTGCTGGACGAGGCGCGGCGGGACATTGACGCGCAGAATTTTGCGGCGGCGATTGCGCCGCTGCAGAAGTTCCTCGCGGAAAGGGACGATTTCGCTTACGCGCATTTTCAACTGGGCTATGTCTATACCGCGCTCGGCCGCGGCAAGGAAGCACGACCGGAGTACCAGCGGGCGCTCGAACTCGATCCCAAAATGTCGGAAGCCGCGGTGAATCTGGGAATTCTGCTGTTGAACGAAGAGCCGGCCGCAGCGGTGGCGCCGTTAGAGAAAGCGGTGGAGCTTCTGGCGACGCAGAGCCGGCCGCGCACCCTGTTAGGGCTAGCTTATGAAAAATCCGGTGACCTGAAAAATGCCGTGACCGCGTATGAGGGAGCGCTGGCACTGGACCCGAAAGACAGCGAGACCAGTTTGCACCTGGCACAGCTGTTGCTCCGGCAAAATCGAGCGCTCGAAGCGGAAACGAGATTTCGAGCGGTTCTGCTGGCGGAACCAGAGTCGCGCCCGGCATTGCTTGGATTGGCGGGGAGCCTCGAAGCGGAGAAAAAACCGGAAGCAGTGGAGGCCTATCGGGCCTATTTGAAGGTGCAGCCGGACGACGCCGCGGCGCGGCAACGGCTGGTGCATTTGCTGATCGCCAACCAGAAATTTGACGAAGCGCTGGCGGAGATGGAAATGGCGCAGCGGGGCGGAGCGCCGTCGGTGGAGTCGCTGAAACTGCGTGCGGACATTCTGATCGGACAAAAAAAGTGGGACCAGGCGATTGCGACACTGAAGCAAGCAGCGGCCCTGTCGCCGCAAGACGCGCCGCTGCGCGGGGGATTGGGCCGCACGTATTTGCAGCAGCGCGACTTCGCAAGTGCGGAGAAGGAGTTGAGGGTGGCGATCGGGTTGGATGCGAAAAATCTGACGTACTGGAAAGATCTGACCACGACATACTATCTGGCCGGCAACTACGCGGGGACACTGGCGCTGCTCGACGAAGTTGCCAAAAGGGAACCACCGACACCGGGCGAGCTGTTTATTCGCGCACTCTGCTACGATAAATTGCAGCAGACTAAGGCGGCGCTGGAGGCCTACCAGAATTTTCTGGCAGCCGACCAGGACCGCGACCCGGACCAGGTATGGCAGGCGCAACAGCGCATCATTGTTCTGAAAAAGACGCTCGACAAAAAAAGGTAGTTTCATTTTCGGCTGCTGTCGTCGCCGCCATCTTGCTGTCGAGCGTGGCTTTCCTGTCAGCGGCCAGCCCGCGCCCGGTGGATACCCTCGAGCAATTGCAAGAAAAGTTCGACAAGGAAACCGATGGAGTGCGCAAAGCCAAGCAGATACAAAAACTCGGCGATGCGCAATTCGCCAAGGAACGGGCAGCCACCAAAGCCGGCGACTTTGTCACCGCGGGTCTGGTGATGGAAAAGTATCGCGACAATGTGCGAGCCGCTTTAGAGGCACTGAAAAAAACGCGCCCGCAAGCAGAGAAACACCCGAACGGCTACAAACAGCTGGAATTTCACACCGGGCAGGGACTGCGCGAAGTGCGCGACGTAATGCTGGCCATGCCTGAGGCGCTGCGGCCGCCGATGCAGATCGTGGAACATGATTTGCGGGAAATGAACACCGAACTGCTGAGATTATTGTTTCCGCGGAGGCCCGGCGAACAACCTACGCTACAGCCGCCGTCATCCACTCCCAGGAAGGAAGAAGAGACTCCGAAACAGCCATGAAGACGACGGTAGCTAGGACGACAGCCATGAAAACCGGGGCACCAATCATTGTGGCGTTATGTATTGCCGGCGCGCTCGCGGGCATCGCGGCGGCACAGGCGCCTGAGAAGGACTATCTTAGCTCCTTTGAAGCGGACAAGATCCGGGACGCAGAAACGCCCAACGACAGAATCAAATTATTCATGCAGTTTGCCGACGACCGGCTGAAAAAGTTTCAGTACGAACTGGAGCATCCCTCGCAGACGAATCACACCCAGCAGCTGAACTATCTGATGAATTCATACGTCGGCTGCGTGGACGACGCGGCGGATTTGATGCAGGAAGGCGTGCAAAAACAGCAGAACGTCCGCGCCGGGGTGGATCTAATCGCCTCAAAAACCAAGGAATTTCTGGAAATATTGAAGAAGATTCAGGCCCAGGGCAAAGAGATCGAGGTTTATAAAGACAATATCGAGGACGCGATTGAAGGCACGCAAGACGCCATCAACGACGCGGAGAAAGCGAAGAAGAACGTGGCGCCGCCGCCGCTGCGGAGGAAAAGTTGAGTACCGGCGAAACCTTGGGCTCGGCGAACCAGCTCACTCTGTTCGGTCCGGAAGCGCAATCGCGGCCCCCGGTCTATCCGAGCACGCAGGTCGCCCATGCGGGAAGATCGGCTCTCCCGCCAGGAAGCGAGCGGCAAGCGAGTACCAAGAAAGCGCAAAAGAAACGAAAAGCGCGCGGAAAGCGGAAAGCGATTTTGGCGGTGCCCGGTGGCGCAGCGCTGTGCCAGCGAATCTTTACGCGGATTGGCTGCGCGGGTCCGCCGCCAGCGTTTCGCGTGGAGTTTTATCCGTATTCTAGTTTGACGCTGACGATCCGGCGCCGCGGCGAAGAGATGATGGTGCGGTTTTCAGACCTGTTGCAGCGGGCGCCGATGGCGGTGCTGGAAGGCGCAGCCGCATTGCTGCTGGCGAAGATTTACCGGCGGCGGACGCCGCGGGCGCTGGTTGCTCCGTACAATGAATACGCAAAATCGCACCGCACGCGGCAGCGGATTCAAAATATGCGCAGCGGGCGCGTGCGGCGTACATGGCTGGATGCCGCGGGAGCGCACTTCAACATGAATGCGATGTTTGACGATTTGAACGCGCGATTTTTTGCGGGTGAATTAGGGAAGCCCCATCTGGGATGGAGTACACGGGGATGGCGGCGGCAATTTGGCTCGTACGATCCGGGGCCGAACCAGATTCTGCTCAACAAGAGGATGGATCGGCCGGAAGTGCCGCGCTACGTGGTGGAGTATGTGCTGTACCACGAGATGCTGCACGTGAAGCACCCGACGCGCAAGTCGGGATGCAGTTTGGTGTCGCATTCGCCGGAGTTTCGGGCGGAGGAAAAGTTGTTTCCGGAATTCGCGCGGGCACGCAAGGCGCTGGACAAATTGGCGCGCTAACCTTACCTACCAGCAAGAACGCTAAATACGCAAAGCAGATTGCTCACTGCGCCTGGCTGCGTCAGCAAGCTCGGAACGACAAGATTCGGCCTCCGGCTCGCTCGCCGAGGCGCTCCTATTTTTTCGATTTCTCAAGATCGGCGCGAAGCTTTTCGATTCTCTTTTCGATCTTTGGCTTGTCTTCGGCATGAGGGAACAGATCGAGGTAGCGAGTGTAAGACTTGATGGCGTCGCGCTTCAGTCCTTTTTTCTCCTGCGCTTCTCCTAAATAACGGAACGGGATCGCATAGCCGGGCTTGGCGAGAGTGGCGTCCTGGAAGCGGTCGATGGCGGCGTCCACGTCGCCCTTGCGCATGTAGTATTGGCCGACCTCGATATCCTTTTCCGCGCGCAGCGGATCCCACATGGGCTGGTCGGGGGCGTTTTGCGTGGCGCTATCGGTATTGGGCTTTGCTTTGGGCTTCGGAGGATCTTGCGGCGAAGATTGCAGGGGCGGGGTTGGCGTCGAAGACCCAGGGCAGCCGGTAAGGATATCGGCGCAGCATATTTGTAGCGAGACGAGGATGGCGGCCGCGCAGAGCGAGTGGAGAGCGGATGGCAGGTTAGGAATCATAACAGTCTGATTCCATCTAGTATGATGGAAGTTGGCTCGCGGGAGTAGGCTGGCCAGCATTTACCGCTCGGCGAGAGTGCCCGCCCGGAGAAGGCGGGCCGTTACCAAGAGCCGTTCGATCAATCCAGATGGAACCCAAAGAAAAAGCGACGCTGTTACCGGAGAAGGCCGGGGTGTATCTGTTCCGCGACGCGGCGGAGCACGTTATTTACGTGGGGAAAGCCAGGCAGCTGCGGAATCGGGTGCGCTCGTACTTTCTTGAATCGCGCTGGATGGACGCGAAGACGGGTTCGTTGGCGCGCGAGATCGCGGATCTGGAAACGATCGTGGTGGACAACGAGCGGGAAGCGCTGGCGCTCGAAAATCAGCTGATCAAGCGGTACAAGCCGAAGTTCAATGTGATGCTGCGGGACGACAAGACCTATCCCTACATCAAGTTCACGGCGGCGGAAAAGTATCCGCGAGTCTATTTCACGCGGCGAATCAAGAAAGATGGTTCGCTTTACTTTGGGCCGTACTTTCCGGCCAGCCTGGCCCGGCGGATTCTGCATTTCGTGCACAAGCGATTTCTGGTGCCGTCGTGCACTGTGGATTTGACGCGCACCCATCCGCGGCCGTGCCTGCAGTATTACATTCACCGGTGTCTCGGGCCGTGCGTGGCCGGGCTGACGACGGATGAACGATATGCCGAAGCGGCGCGGGATGTGCGGATGTTACTCGAAGGGCGGCGGCATGACCTGATCAAGAGCCTGGAGGAGCGGATGACCGCCGCGGCGGAAAAGGAGTTGTTTGAACAGGCGGCGTCGTATCGCGATTTGTTGCGCACGATGGAAGACATCGAAGAGAGGCAGCGGATTGCCGCTACTCAAGGCGACGATACGGATGTGCTGGCGTACTACGCGGAGCCGCCGCTAGTGGCGGCGAACCTGTTCCACTTGCGCGGCGGGCGGGTGGTGGACCGGCGCGAGTTTTATTGGGAAGACCTGGAAGGGTTTGAAGCAAGCGAATTTGTGGTTTCGCTGCTGAAGCAATTGTATTTGGACGCGGAGTATTTGCCGAAGGCGATTCACGTGCCCGAGGAGTTCGAAGATCGTGAACTGCTGGAAGAGATGTTGAGCGACAGGGCGGGACATCGCGTGGAGATTCTTACCCCGCAGCGTGGAGCGAAACGCGCGGTGATGGACCTGGTGAAAAGCAATGCGGCGCATTCGTTTGAGCAGCGCTTCCGGGTGCTGAAGCCAACGTCCAAAGCCATCGGTGAGGCGCTGCAGGGTGCGCTGAACCTGGTGGACGCGCCGGAGCGGATCGAGTGTTTCGATGTTTCGCACATTCAGGGAAGCGATACGGTGGCCTCGATGGTGGTCTGGGAAAAGGGGCGAATGAAGAAGTCGGACTACCGGAAATTCATCATTCGCGGTATGGAGCCAGGCGAATCAGGGGCGGCCGCGAACGGAGACCAGGAGCGTCATTCGGGAGAACTGCGCTCCGGAGAAGCGGGGGCCCGAATCTTGCCCGTGTACCGGCTGAACGATGATTATCTGAGCATGCGCGAGGTGGTGACGCGGCGGTACCGGCGGTTGCAGGAAGAAAAGAAGGCCATGCCGAGCTTAGTCCTGATTGACGGCGGAATCGGGCAGTTGCATGCTGCCGCAGAAGCGCTCGACAGGCTGGGTATCATCAACCAGCCCTTGGCGAGCATCGCGAAAAAGGAAGAGATTTTGTATGTGTACGGGCAGGAGGATGAGCCGATGGTGCTCGATCGCCATTCCCCGGTGCTGCATCTGATCCAGCAGATCCGCGACGAGACGCACCGGTTCGCGGTCACCTTTCACCGGCTGCGTCGGGGGAAACGGCAAACGCGCAGCGCGTTGGTGGAGATTCCGGGCGTGGGCACGAAGACGGCACAGAAATTGTTGAAGGAGTTTGGGAGCGTAGCGAACGTTCGGCGTGCTGGAGTGGAGCGGTTGAGCCTGGTGATTCCGCGAAAGAGCGCGGAAAGGGTGTTGGCCAGGTTGGAAGAACAGGGGATGGGAACTAACCGGTGAAGATGGAAACACCAGTTAGTGCTTATTGTAGCTGACAAATCAATGTGTTACGGTGCGGTTTGGAGGAGATCATGGCGGACAACGTAGGATCCAAGGTTACATATTTTCTGGTGGGAATGGGGATTGGAGCGTTAGTCGGAGTGTTGTTTGCGCCGAAGTCAGGCGAAGAGACGCGCAGGTTTTTGTCGGACAAGGCCGACGAGGGGCGCGACTACGCGCAGAAAAAAGCGCGGGAACTGCGCGAGCGAGCCGATGATTTGATCGAACGCGGCAAGGATGCGGCTGGCAGGCACAAGGAAACGATTACGGCGGCGGTGGAAGGCGCGCGTGATGCGTACCGCCGCGAGGCGTCTAAGTCGTAACGACGGATTGCCGGCAGGGTGTGGCGGATGGCGTTCTGATTTCGTTCCGGCGCCCAATGAAGCGGCAGGGACGAAGGGGCGGACATGCAAAACTGGGTTGGAGTGGTGGTGGCGATCGCACTGGTGGTGCAGGTGTCGATCCTGATTGCGCTGTTTTTGCAGACGCGGCGCACCATGCAAAAAGTGGAAAAAACGGTGACCGATTTGAACGAGCGTGCAGGACCGATCCTGACGCGCGTGCAGATCATGCTGGATGATACGCAACCGAAAATTTCCACCATGGTGAGCGACGCGGCGCACATCGTGTACCTGGCGCGGGGGCAAGCCCAGAAAGTGGATCGCGTATTCACGGATGCGGCAGACCGGCTGCGCGGCCAATTGCTGCACGTGGACCGAATTTTGACCGGCACGATGGAAGCTGTGGAAGATGCGGGGACCCAGTTCCGGCAAAGTTTCTGGCGGCCGGTGCAAAAGGCGTCGGCGCTGGTGCAGGGAATTAAAGTAGGGCTGGACTTGCTGCGGTCGCGGCGGGCGGCTGCTCCGCGGCGGCGGGATGACGAGACGGCGGAGCAGGAAGAGGAATTGTTTATTTAGAAAGTAGAAGAGCAAAAAAATGAAAACTAGGGCGCGGCGTGAGTCGCGCCCGTTTTTTTTGTTCGACGGGAAATCGGGTTGTCGGGAATCGTGCGCGGGCCGCTAAATCAGCGGATCCAGCCGCCGGCGAGGACCACGTCCTGCTGGTAGAAGACGGCGGCTTGACCGGGAGTTACGGCGCGTTGTGGGGAGTCGAAGGTGATGCGCGCGCGGTTGTTCAAAAGCGCCTCGACCGTAGCCGGCGAGGGTTGGTGCTTGTGGCGGATTTTTACCGAGGCGCGGACGGGAGCTGCGGGTTCGGCGATGGAGACCCAGTTCACGTTTTCCACTTCGAAGGTGGTGGTGCGCAGCGAATCGTCGTCGCCGACAATGACGCGATTGGTTTCGGGTTCGATGGACAGAACGTAGAGCGGCTTGCCGGCAGCGAAGCCGAGCCCCTTGCGCTGGCCGATGGTGAAATTGTGAATGCCGTTGTGGCGGCCCAGGACGGCGCCGGATTCCGTGACGATTTCGCCTTCACCACTACCGAGGGGAAGTTTGTTTTCGGACGCGTAAGCGTGAATGAACTGGACGTAGTTGCCGTTGGGGACAAAGCACAATTCCATGCTTTCTGGCTTGTCGGCGACCGGGAGAGCCGCGCGGTGGGCAATGTCCCGGACTTCCTCCTTCGAGAGTTCACCGAGCGGGAATTCGCTCCGCGAGAGCTGATCCTGCGAGAGTCCCCAGAGGAAATAAGACTGGTCTTTTGCGGGATCGAGCGAGCGCAGGAGTTGATGACGATTGGCTGCCGAGTCGTGGCGAATGCGGGCGTAGTGCCCGGTGGCGAGGCGAGCAGCGCCGATCTGGCGGGCCATGCGAAGGAGCGGCTCGAATTTCACGTCGGTGTTGCAGTTGGTGCAGGCGATAGGCGTGCGGCCGCTCAGATAGTCCTGCACGAAGGGACGAACGACGCGCTCCTCGAAGTGCTGCTCGAAATTCACGACATAGTGCGGAAAATTCAAATGCTGCGCGACACGCTTGGCGTCATAAACATCATCTAGGGAGCAGCAACGGTGTTGTGCCGGCCCCTCGCCAGCCAGTTCGGGCAAGCGGCGCTGGTTCCAGAGCTGCATCGTGAGGCCGACGATGGGGCGGCCCTGCTGCTGAAGAACGGCCGCGACGGTCGAAGAGTCTACACCTCCGGACATGGCCACGGCGACTAGTCCCGGCCGAACTTCGGCGCTGGCTGGCAGGCCAGGCTGGAGTTGGATTGCAGAAGACATCCTGAAATCTAGTTTAGCAGAGACCAACCGCCGAGCGGTCGCGATCCGTGCTGGCGATTCCTATTGCGTGTCAAGCATCGCGGAATGCGAAAGGCCAAGGCAGATGAACTGTGGCGTGATACGTTCCCGAGAGTTCCGAAAACCTCGATGAATACGCCCCAATTACAGGCAATGACCTTCACCGACCGGGTAGACGATTTTCTTAAAAAGCGAAGGCGATGGATCGCGGCGGCCTGCTGCTTGTTGGGCGCACTGCGGATCCTGATTTTTGCCGCGGGCTTCCCGCTATTCAATCCGGTGGACGAAGCGAGCCATTACGAGATGGTGTACGAATATTCGCGGGGTTTTCAGCCGGGCGCGCGGCTGCTTAAGACCGACCCCCAGATGGCACGGATTTTTTCGCTGTATGGAACGGACGAATATCTGGTGGCCAAGGACATATTGGAGCGATTCCACCGGGACGTACCCCTGCCGGCGCTGGCGCAGGACTTGCGGGAATACTACTACCCCAGGCGTATGACCTTCTGGCTGCGGCAATCGAACATCGAGACGCAATCGCCGCCGGCGTACTACCTGCTGGCGGGCGGTTGGTACAGGCTTGGGGAGTTTGTGGGCTTGCGGGATTGGGCGATTGCGTATTGGACGCGTTTCCTGAACGCGATCTTGTATGCAGCATTCATCTGGGTCTCCTATCTGTTCGTAGAGCGCACCTATTCAGAAAAGGCGTTTCTGTCGGTGGGGACGCCGCTGTTGCTCGCGGTGTTCCCGCAGGACGTTTTTTTGGGCGTGAATCGGGACGTCCTGTCGCCGCTGCTGGCGGCGCTGATCCTGCTGTTGCTATTCCGCGCGCTGGCGAAGGACTCCGGCGGACACCGGGAACTGCTGGCGGCAGGTGTGCTGGCTGGAATCGCATTTCTCACGGAGGTATCGAATTTCGTGTTGTTCGGCGTGCTGCTGGCGGTATTGCTGGCGCGTTCTAGGAGGGCGGAGAAGGCCGGTAACCAGGGTCACGAACAACTGGTCTATGCGGGCAGCCTGCTTGCGGCCGGGGCACTCCCGCTAGCCTGGATGGCGAGAAACCGAATCGTGATGGGTGACTTCACGGCTGCGCACGAAAAGACATTTTATCTGGGCTGGATCGTGAAGAACTGGAATGAGATGTGGCGGCACCCAATTTTCACGCCATCCGGACTGTGGTATTTCTTGCGCGAACTGACCGGAAGCTTCTGGAGGGGTGAAATTGCGTGGGCCCACGGAGCACTGCGCAACGGGGCCGCCGAATTCTTTTACCTGTACTCGACGCTGGCGCTGCTGGCTTGTTTCGTGCTGTATTTCCTGAGGAGTAGGACGGATGACCGCGCGCTCCAGCGCTGGAGTGGATGGACGGCGATTTATGTGTTCAGCGCATCGGTAGTTTTTATGGCGGCGATTTCGCTGCCCTACGATTTTCAGGAGTGTGTGTACCCGTCGCGCGCGGCGCCATACTTTGTCTCGGGGCGAATCATCATCGGAGCGCTGCTCCCGTTTGTTGTGATGTATCTAAGCGGGCTGGAATACTTGCTTCGGCCGCTTGGCAAATATTTCCATCCAATCTTTCCGTTGCTCTTGATTTGCGCCGGAATTCTGTGGGCGGAAGCGACGATTGCCGAAGTGGCGTTTCGCAGCCATTTCAATTTTTACTCGCTGGTCAGAATGTAGCGGCCGAGGAACGCTTCAGAATCAGGCAGGCCGGGCGGTAAGCAATTGCCGCCGCGGGGTGCGCCGCCGGTACAGCTTTGGTCAGTCGCGGTGGGCGGATTGATTGACAGCGGCTGAGGGTGCGGATAGCGTCGGAATATCCATGAAAGGTGGCGAAGAAATACCCGCGCAACGGCGTCAATCCGGACAAGAGATTTCAATCGAAGCCAGGATTGTTTTTCACACGGCGATCTTTTTTGTCTGCTTTCTGATTCTCTATTCGCGGCGGCCTGATGCGATTCTAAACGCGCAGTTCTATGCGGAAGACGGAGCGTTCTGGTATCGCGACGCTTACCAGTTGGGCTGGCGTTGCCTGTTGATCCCCGAGACCGGATACCTTCAAACCGTTTCGCGATTGATCGGTTTGTTAGTACAAATTTTCCCCTTGGTATCGGCACCGCTGGTGATGAACCTCTGCGCGCTGAGCATTCAAATTCTGCCGGTGAACATGTTTCTGTCACGCCGGTTTGCCGGCCTGCACATGGCGACGCGGCTGGCCGGATGCTTGCTGTACTTGGGAATTCCGAATTCCATCGAAGTACACGCGAACACCACGAACATTCAGTGGCATCTGGGCTTGGTGTGTATCCTGGCGATGCTGGGTAAGCCACCAACCGGCAAGTTGCTGATGGCGGCCGATGTCGCCGCACTGCTGCTACTCTCGCTCGACAGCCCACTAGCCTGGCTGCTGGTTCCAATCGCCGCGTTACTGTGGTGGAAAACAAAGGAAAAAAGAATGGCCGTCTATTTGGCCGCATTGATTCCGGGAGCCCTGGTACAGGCGATGGTTCTGTCGTTCTCTCAGGCGCACGGAAGAGAAGCAGCGGTCGTTGGAGCGAGTGTGGTGCGACTGAATGGGATTCTGGGCGGTCAGGTGTTCCTCTCAGCAGTCGCCGGAGTGCGGACCCTGGCACAGCTCTTTCTCCTTGGAAACGCGCATCTCTTGGGTTGGCTGGAAGTAGCGGCGATGAGTGTGGGGGTCGGGCTAATGTTGTTCAGCCTGCGCGAGTCGCCGTTTCAGTTAAGGCTATTCCTGCTATTTGCGGCCGGTGTCCTAACCCTGGCGCTCAGCCGACCTGTGGCGGGCCCCGATATGAATTTCCCCCAGTGGGAATACTTGCAACTACCTGGACGGAGCAGCCGGTATTATTTCTTTCCGATCCTGGCGTTCTATGCGGCGCTCTTTTCTCTTGTAATCATGGGCAAGCGAGGCGCAGCGCGATGGGCGCGCTACGTGGCGCTGTTGATTTTGCTGGCCGTGCCCTTGGGCGTCTATCGCGATTGGAAGTATCCACGGTATCCGGACCTGCATTTTCGGAACTATGCAGACCGCTTCGAGCGCGCGGAGCCTGGGACTGCAATGAGGATTCCGATTCTCCCGCCCGGCTGGGAGATGGAGCTGGTCAAGCATTAGCGTGAGTCGGTTTGCCGGAGCAGCGCTAAAAGCAATGCCGGCGGCACGCTGAGCGCGCATCCAGCTCAAACGGCTTCAGCAGTTTCCTTGCGGTAGGCAGGCGAAAGCTGGCGGAGCTGGGCGACGGCGGCGGGCACGACTTCGCGTGCGAACGCGATGTCGGCAGGAGTGGTGTGGCGGCCGAGGCTGAAGCGGATGGAGGCGCGCGCTTCTTCAGGTGGCAAGCCGATGGCGGTGAGCACGTGTGAAGGTTCGACCGCACCGGAAGAGCAAGCGGCTCCGGTTGAACAGGCGAGGCCTTTCAAATCCAGGGCAATGATGAGGGCTTCGCCTTCGATGCCGGGGAAAGTGATGTTGGCGGTGTTTGGGGTGCGCGGGCCAGCGGCGGCGTTCGCGCGCGCCTGAGGGATTTTCTCGAGCAAACTGCGCTCCAGTTCATCGCGCAAAGCGGAAACGCGCGCGGCATCTTCGGCACTCGACTGACGCGCGAGCAGTGCGGCTTTGCCCAAGCCGACGATGCCCGGGACGTTTTCTGTGCCGGGGCGGAAGCCTCGCTGATGATGGCCGCCAAAGAGAAGTTGGCGCAGGCGTGTGCCGCCGCGAACGTACAGCGCGCCGGCTCCTTTGGGCGCATAGAACTTGTGTCCGGAAATCGAAAGAAGATCGACGCCGAGAACGTTGACGTCAATAGGAATTTTTCCGGCGGACTGCACGGCATCGGTGTGGAAGTAAATATCGTTTTGCGCGGCGATCTTGCCGATTTGTTCAAGCGGCTGGATGGTGCCGAGCTCGTTGTTGGCATGCATCACGCTGATGAGCGCGGTTTGCGGACGGATGGCGTCACGCAGGACTTCGGGATCCACCAGGCCGTCGGCATTGACGGGCAAATAGGTAACTTCGATAGCTGGGCGATTGCCGGCAACCGTGCCGCCCTCTTTTTCTAGTGCCTGACAGGCGTTGAGCACGGCTTCGTGTTCGATCTGCGTGGTGATGATGTGCTTGGTGGCGCCCGATGCATTGCGCACGATGCCGAAGATGGCGTGATTGTCGGATTCCGTGCCGCCGCTAGTGAAGACGATTTCCTGCGGGCGGGCGCCCACGAGCGCAGCAACCTGCTCCCGAGCGGTTTCTACGGCCGCGCGAGCGCGCTGGCCGGGAGTGTGGATGGAAGCGGCGTTGCCAAAGTCGGCGGAAAAGTAGGGCAGCATGGCGTCGAGGACTTCGGGTTCGACGGGTGTGGTGGCGTTGTGATCGAGGTAGATGCGGGGCATATTCGGAGCCTGCCAAGACTAGTTTACTGCCAATAGGGGGCAGCGGGGGAGCGCACAGAAAACCCGTTCAGGTGCCGGAGGCAGAGCGAATGTCAGAAGCTTTGAGAATAGGTCTGGGAGCTCCGTTTTTTGCGACATGGAGCATGGCGCGGCCGATCTGTTGGGTGGTGAGGATCTGGTTGGGGAAAAGCCGGCGCAGAAGCGGCAGTACCGGTGCCGTCAGGGTGTAGAACAAGCGGTACCAGGGTGTTTTGGATTGAATGCCGTCGAGCGGCTGGATGAAGCCGGGGCGAAACATGTATGCGGCCTGGAAAGGCAGGCGCAGCAGAGCGTTTTCGGTTTTACCTTTCACGCGTGCCCACATCATTCGGCCGTGCTCGCTGCTGTCGGTGCCGGAGCCCGATACATAAATAAACGTCATGCGCGGATTAAGCCGAAGCAAAGTTTCCGCGGCCGCGAGTGTGAGTTGGTAAGTGATCCGCTGGTAGTCGGCTTCTTTCATGCCTGAAGAGGCGACTCCCAAACAGAAAAAGCAAGCGTCGAATCCGGTGAGCTGCGACTCTATCGATTGGTACTGAAAAAGATCCGCATGCACGCTTTCCCGCAGCTTGGGATGTTGCACCCCCGCTGAGGTGCGCCCGACGGTTTGCACGAGCTCCACGTCGGGATCCAGCAGGCATTCGCGCAGGACTCCCTGTCCCACCATGCCGGTCGCGCCGAAAAGTATGACCTTCATACGCGCGTCGCAGCCTACTTCTTCGCGGGTGTGATGTCGGAGACGGGCAAGTCCCAGTGCCCCAGCAGGATTTCAAAGCGGCGCTGCTCTTCGCGTTGGTAGGCCGCTTGATCGGGATACAACTTCTTGACTAAGGATTCCTCCTCGGGATTCGAGGTTGTGGCGACGGTGGAATTCTTGTAAACGATGGTGACGCGATAGTCCCAGCGCGACTCTTCGGTCATGTGGTTAGAAGGCGTTTCGATTTTGAGTGCCACGATGCGCCCGGATTTTTGAATTTCCTGCAGCAGCGGGAAATGATTCTTCAAAAACAGTTGCAGGAACTCCTGCTGATGGCCCCACTGCACTTTGTAGTAGTACTCCATGACGTAAGGCTTATCGGCGGAGCCTTGTGGCGGCGCGCCCTGGGCAAATGCGGTTGGAACAAATGCGGTCAGCAGCAGAAGTAGCAGCGCGGTTTTCATGTGTGCCTCCGGAAGCCACAAATTGTATTGCCTAGGCTTAGTTCGGGCAATGACGCCTGGTTCGCTGCCCGTGTTAGAGTTTCCGGGGACCACTGGAGGAGTACGTGGGGTATCGCGACTTGCGGGATTTTGTGAAGGCGCTCGACAAAGCGGGCGAACTGAAGCGCGTAAGCGCAGAAGTGGATCCGGTGCTGGAGATTGCGGAGGTGACGCAGCGCGTGGCTCGCGATCCCAACCGCAAGCTGCAGAGCGTGGGCCCGGCGCTCCTGTTTGAGAAGCCAAAAGGCTCGCGCTATCCGCTGCTGATCAATACGTTCGGCAGCGTAAAGCGCATGTGCCTGGCGTTTGAAGTGGAGGAATTGGATGAAGTGGCGGGACGGATTCGCGGATTTCTGGATACCAAATCGCCATCCGGTTTGTTCGACAAGTTGAAGATGCTGCCGAAGCTGGCGGAGTTGGGCTCGTTTTTCCCGAAGAGCGTAAAGGACGGCGACTGCAAGGAAGTGATTCACAAGGGCGGCGACGTCAATCTTTTTGATTTTCCGATTTTGCAATGCTGGCCAAAGGACGGCGGACGCTTCATCACCTTTCCGCTGGTGTTCACGAAAAATCCGGAGAACGGCAAGCGCAACGTGGGCATGTATCGCATGCAGGTGTATGACCAGCGCACCACCGGCATGCACTGGCAGACGCAGAAGCACGGTGCGGAACATTTCCGCCGAGCGCGTGCGAAAAATCCCGAGGGGCGAATTCCAGTAAGCGTGGCCATTGGGTCGGATCCGGCCACCACGCTGGCCGGCATGCTGCCGATTCCGCCAGACCTGGACGAAATGATGTTCGCGGGATTCTTGCGGAGTTCGCCGGTGGAAATGGCGCCGTGCGAAACGAACGAACTGGAAGTTCCGGCGAACGCGGAAATCGTGCTCGAAGGGTATGTGAATTTGAACGAGATGCGCACGGAAGGGCCGTTTGGCGACCACACGGGATTTTATTCGCTGGAAGGCGAGTACCCGGTGTTTCACGTGGAGTGCATTACGCATCGCAAGAATCCAATCTATCTGACCACTGTTGTGGGTCCGCCACCGCAGGAAGATTTCTACATGGGCTACGCGGTGGAGCGCGTGTTTCTGCCAGTGATGAAAATGCAGTATCCGGAAATCGTGGACGTAGCGATGCCGGCCGAAGGAATCTTTCACAACTTGATGATCGTGGCGATCCGCAAGTCCTATCCGGGCCACGCGCGCAAGATCATGAATGCGATTTGGTCGCTGGGGCAGGCGATGTTCACGAAAGTGATTGTGGTGGTGGATCACGACGTGGACGTGCACAACTACAGCGAAGTGGTGTGGAAAGCCCTGTGCGCTCTGGACCCGGAGCGCGACGTACAGTTCTCGCTCGGCCCGGTGGACACGTTGGACCACGCACAGCGCATGCAGGACTACGGCTCAAAAATGGGAATTGATGCGACGCGAAAATGGCCGTCTGAGGGATTTACTCGGCCGTGGCCGGACGAAATCCTGATGGACGAAGCTACAAAAAAGCGCGTGGCCGATCTCTGGAAATCCTTTGGCTTGTGAAGGGGATTGGCCGGCGCAGCACCGGGGCCTCTGACGGTTGCTTCGGTGAAGTCGTTTCAGGCGTCGTTTGGGTTGTACTCGGTCGAGATCGTGGCAGACCTGCCGAACGACACGAACACGCAGCTGACCGCTCCGCTTAGCGAAATCATGATCTAGCGCGGCACGGCTGCTTCAGGAGATTCCCGGAATCCACTCCAAGCCGTCCACGCCGGGCGTCATCACGATTGGTTCCTCGAGTTTTGCGGCACGGAGATTCAATACCTCGATGGTTCCTTTTGCCGGGCAGCTGATGTACGCAAATGCACCGGAAGCATCCACGGTGATGGCTCCGATAGCTTCCGGGATGGGATAGCTGCCCACCACTTTTTCAGACGACAAATCAATTACAAACGCCTTTCCAGAAGGCGCATTGGCGACCAGCCATTTTCCGTCCGGAGTTGGCGCCGAAGAATAGACGCTGGCGGGCAGGTCGATCGAGCGCGCGAGTTTGTTGGTCGCGGTGTCAATCACGGCGATGCGCGGCGCGCCTTGATCGTGGGTGAACACGCGCTTGCCGTCCGGCGAAATTGAAATGCGCTGAACATGCTTGGCGACTGGAATTACGGCGACCAGCTTGCGGTTCTCGAGGTCCACGACGCTGACCGTGCCCGGCCCGACATTCGCTGTGTAGGCGCGCTTGCCGTCCGGCGAAAGCACAAACATGTGTGATTCGGTGTCGCCAGTGGGAGCTTCGCCGATTACCTTTCCGGACGCCGGATCCACAATGTAAATGGCGTTGGCGAGCTCGGCGCTGACATACAGCATTCCATCCGGGCCAAACTTGGCGCAGTGTGGCCGCACCGGTTTTCCTAGATCGATAATGCGAACGGCGCGAGCGGCGCGCAAATCCACGATTTCAATCGTTGCGCCATCGGTGCCCGGTTTGCCGACTCCCGAATTGCCATAGATGGGAACGTAGCCAAATTTGTGGTCGGGCGAGACGACCACTTCATGGCCGTTGACGTCCACTCCGATTCTCGCCACCGCCTTGCGTGAGGAAAGATCGACAAGGTTTGCCGTGTGATCAAACTGATTGGCGACAAACAACATGCCCGGAGAATTTGCCGGCGCGCCGGCGCGCGTCGAGTGAAGCACCACGCCCAGAACAGCGAGCGACAGGGCTATACCGAGAAATCTCATGAAAACCTCGCGCAAAAACTGGCCAAACGCGGCGAGTATAGCACTGCCAACCGGGGTCGCGTGACCTGCTCGCCGGGTCCTGAAAAAAAACGGAAAAACGCGGAACCGTTGAGAGCAAACAATAACCGTCCGTTGGTACAGGCCGAGAAAACCGCGAAAACCACAATTAGTAGTGGTAATTGGGATTGCTGGCATGTACATATAGAGTACAGTGCCCATAATAACCCTAGAATTCCCTAAGATTACCCCTATTCTTAGGACAACTGCAGGCGTTAAACGCTTGACCACCGTCATTCCCGGATGGGATAACGCTGACACGGGACGCGCTTCCGATTTCTCGGTGCCAGTGCGGGAGCGCGGTCAGCAGTTCAGTTCGGGCGTGTCCAGTTTCAAGCAGTACCGAAAATGTCGGTCGCTGGAGTTGTGTTCTAACGTGAGCGAATCTCGCGAAGTGATGAATGTGCGGCAAGCGTCGCAGTATCTGGGCATCAGCCCGGACACGCTGTACCGTTACATCACGGAAGGCGAAATTCCCGCGTTCAAGTTGGGTAACCGTTGGAAACTGCGTAAGACGATTTTGGACCGCTGGATGGAACGCAAGATGAGTCAGGTGCACGCCAAGCGTCGTTAGGAACCAGGGCTCAAGAGCTTCAAGCGATTTGAAGCAGGAAAGAATAAAGGGGCTGCAAGATGTCGTTATTCGGCGGAAAAAGCAAGCAGCTGGTCGGATTGGACATCGGTTCGAGTTCCATTAAGTCGGTGGAACTCAAGTCCACCAAAGCGGGCTACGAACTGATGAGCTTCGGTATGGAGTCGCTGGCGCCGGACACGGTCGTGGACGGGGCCATCATGGACGCGCCACAGGTGGCCAACGCCATCGGGCGCATCTTCGACGCCTCGAGCGTGAAAACCAAGAACGTGGCGACCTCCGTTTCCGGTCACTCGGTGATCGTCAAGCGGGTGCCGCTGCCTTTGATGAACGAAGAAGAGCTGTACGACCGCATTCCCTCGGAAGCCAGCCAGCACATTCCTTTCGACATTGCCGACGTGAATTTGAGCTACCAGTTGCTGGAGTCCATGGATGCGCAGATGGACGTGCTGCTCGTTGCGGTGAAGAAAGACAAGATCTTGAACCACACCAACGTGCTGGCGCAGGCCGGTAAGACGCCAGTGGTGGTGGACATCGACGCCTTCGGTTTGCAGAACTGTTTTGAAGTGAACTACGAACCCGACGCCGGACAAACGGTAGCCCTGCTCAACATCGGCGCCAGCGTGATGAACATCAACATCGTGCGCGGTGGCATTCCACTGTTTACCCGCGATGTCAGCGTCGGCGGAAACCAGTATACCGACGCGCTGCAAAAGGAATTGGACCTGAGCTTTGAAGACGCCGAGCGCTTGAAAAAGGGCGACACCCTGCCGAGCGTCACCGACGAACAGAAGCAGCAGATACTGCGTAGCGTCAGCGACATCCTGACCCTGGAAATCCAGAAAACTTTCGACTTCTTTCGCGCTACCGCCACCGGTGAAAACATCCAGCGCATTCTGGTGGCGGGCGGAACGGCTCGCGTACCCGGTCTGGTGGACCTACTGCGCGAGGAATTCGCCATGCCGGTGGAAGAGCTGAATCCTTTCCGGCGCGTGCTGATCAATCCCGGCAAGCACAGCGAAGATCAGATTCGAGAGATGGCGCCGCGGCTGGCGATTGCCGTGGGGCTGGCGTTGAGGAGCTTTGACTAGCCATGATCCGCATAAACCTTCTTGGACAAACGCGGCCTAAGGCAGCCCGGCGCCCGGTGGATACCGGAGCGGCGCTGCCGGCGGTTTTCATCGGAGCGGGATTCCTGCTGGGCGGCCTGGTGCTCGGTTACATCTACTATTCGTGGCAGAGCCAACTGACCGCAGAAAATAACCGCATCAAGCAACTGCAGGCGCAAAAGACGGAACTCCAGCAAATCAAGCAGCAAGTGGAACTTTTTGAAAAGCAGAGCAAGGTTCTGCAGGTCCGTGTGGACACCATTGAGAAATTGCAGCGCGATCGTACCGGCGGTCAGGAACTGCTGGACATGGTGGCCAACACCGTGTCGCGCACGGAAAATCTCTGGCTCACCAATTTGACCCGCAAGGGCAATTCCCTGGATATCACCGGTTCTTCGGCTTCCGTGAACGCCGTGGCGAACTTTATCACCGCGATGAAGCGCTCCGGCTACTTCGACAAGATCGAAATGACCGACACCAAGGAAGACAGCGGCAAGAACGTGCAGACCTTCACATTCAAGCTCACTGCCGATATCAATCAAGCCGCGCCGCAGGCCAAACCTGTCAGCGCGCCCACGCAGGGCGCAGTGCCTGCGAAGAAGAGTTAGGAGAGCGACATGGCCAATCCATTGCGCGACATGTCGGTGATTATGCAGGGGCTGGTGGCCGCGGCGATTGCCGTGGTGCTGGTGCTGCTGGGGATTTACTTGCCCTTTTCGCCGGTGGCGCAGGAAAAAGATCAATACGACAAGGCAGTGCAGCAGCGGACCCAGCTGACACAAGAGGTCACGCAGCTTTCGGTTTACAAACAGCGCTTCGGCGAGTTGAAGCAGCAGATGGACGCGTTGAACAAGCAGCTGGACACGCTGAAGACCATCGTTCCCGAAGAAAAGGAAACCGACGAATTCATTCGCCTGCTGCAAGGCGCGGCCACATCCTCCAACGTACAGATCCGCCATCTGGCAGCCAAAGCCGTGGTGCCCAAAGACAACAACTACTACGAGATGCCGTTTGAAGTGCAGGCCGATGGCCCGTACTTCAACGTGCTGGACTTCTTCGGCCGGCTGAGCCGCCTCTCGCGCATCATCAACGTGGGCGACCTGCAGTTTTCCGACGCCGCCAAAGGCGGCGGATACGTGATGCGGCCGGGAACCACGGTAACCGGAACTTTCACCGCGACAACCTATTTCACTAAACCAGCCGATGCGGCGCCGGCTTCCGGTGGCGCTAAGCCTGGGGCCAAGAATTGAGCGGGAATGAGCATACTATGCGACTTCTGATCACATTCGCAGCAGGGATGACGCTGATTGCCGCGCCAGGAATGCGTGCGCAAAATCCGCAAGCCGCCAAGAACCTTGCCAACCAGGCGGTGGCCGCGACCGGCTCCAAGCCGGCCGCACCCGGCCAGGCCCCGGCGAGCAAACCGGCCCCGGCGAAACCAGCCACGGTCGGCAAGCCGGCCGGTGCAAAGTCCGCAGCGACCGCCAAGCCAACCAGCTCCAACCCAACCGCCAAGACCGTGTCGGAAAAGAAGCCGGTTGAGAGCGAGCCAAGAATCGCCCGCCGCGATCCGTTCGAATCGCTCGTGGGCCGCCAGCAGGCGCAAGACGCCTTGGCCAAGAATCTTCCGCCGGGAAAAGCGGGCCTGCAAGTCGGTACGCTTCGGCTGGATGGCATTGTCCGTTCGCCCAACGGCATGATCGCCGTAGTAGCCAACCCGCAGCAGCGCACTTACTTTTTGCGGGAAGGCGACAAGCTGTACGACGGCACGGTGGAAAAGATTTCGATGGAAGGCGTCACCTTCCATGAAGAGGGCAAGGACGCGTTCGGCAAGCCTGTCGAACGGCAGGTAAGCAAAAGACTTTATTCGACCGCAGGAGAACAGCAATGAAGACGAACTGGCCGGCCTTACGGAATGGCTGCCTTATCCTTGCAAGCCTGGCGTGCAGTTCTGCGCCACTGCTGGCACAGTCCCATGAATCGCCTGCTGTCGCGCCCGGAGCTTCCATCATCTCCAGCGTCGCGGTCACCCAGGCGTTGGCACGGTCCAGCGTGCGCGTCGAGGGCGAAGGCGAACTCTATGCCCACGCCACGCGGATGCAGAATCCCGACCGGCTGGTGCTGGATTTTGCCGGTACTCGCATGGCCGTGCAAAAGACCGTCATTCCCGGCGTTTCGGCACCGGTGCGCGGTGTGCGCCTCGGGCAGTTCCGGCCGGACGTGGCCCGCGTCGTGATTGATCTGACGGCTGCCACGCCGTACCAGATCGGCCACGAGGGCAACGCTCTAGTCATCTCTTTCGACACGCAGGCGGATTCGCAGGTAGTGGCGAACAATGCCACACTGACCGCCGTCGCGGATACGGCAAAGCCGGCGTTTCATTACTCCGATGCGGCTCCGCGCGGCGCAAATCGCCACGCAGCAACGATGATGAACGTGTCCGCTCCGAAGTTTGCCTTGCCGAGCGAACTCACCAAGGGCACCGCATTTGGCTCCTTTGCGGACGGCACGCAGCCGGCCCGGCCCGAAGAACAGCCGGCCCAGCAGGCCGCCGCGCAGCAAGCCGTACAGCAGGCCAGCAGCGCTGCCGCAACGGTTGCGCCGGCTTCTCAGCAAGCCTCTACGGCTTCTGTGACCGCCGGCCCGGTCAAGTATACCGGCGAGCCGATTTCCGTAAATCTCAAGGATGTGGACCTGCGTGACTTCTTCCGCCTGATTCATGAGATCAGCGGTTTGAACGTGGTGTTGGACCCGGCGGTGAAGGGTTCGCTGACCATCGTGCTCGACGAAGTGCCGTGGGATCAGGCGCTGGACATCGTGCTGCAGAACAATGGTCTGGACAAGCAGCTCAAGGGCAACGTGCTGCGCATTGCCACGCGCAATACGCTCAAGGCCGAAGCCGAGTCGGTTCGGGACCTCGAGAAAGCACAAAACGACGCAACGCAACCGGTAACCGTGACCCGAGTGCTGAGCTATGCCAAGGCCACTACGCTCACACCAACTTTGAAAAAGTTCCTCTCGTCCAAGGGGGACATTCTGGCCGATGATCGCTCGAACCAGCTGATCATCCGCGATATCCCGTCCACCATTCCGACCGTCGACAACCTGATTCACCAGTTGGACCGCAAGTCCCAGCAAGTCGAAATCGAAGCGCGCGTCGTAGCCGCTTCGCGTTCGTTTGCGCGCGACCTCGGTACGGAGCTTGGCTTTGCCGGAACGACCACAGGCGGCCGCTCGTTGTTCTCGGGTTCGCCTGCGGTTGGCGGCAGCGGTGTTACCACCGGAGCTGGTCTTCCGCCACCTCCTGTAAGCGTTGGCGGTGGAGGAGGCACAGCCGGAAACGGCATTAACTCCGGTTTGCCATTGCTCACCAATTTTGCGGCCGGTGCACCGCCGACGTCCGGTTTCGGGTTCTCCCACCGTTCGCCGAACTTCGCGATTGACTTCTTCATCAGCGCCGCCGAGTCCAAGGGCGTGGGCAAGCTGTTGTCCAAGCCCCGCGTTGTGACTCAGAACAACGAGAAGGCGACGGTCAAGCAGGGTACCAAGGTGCCCATCCAGACCACCGTCAACAATACGGTTTCCGTGCAGTACATTGACGCGGTGCTGAAGTTGGAAGTCACTCCGCTGATCACTGCCGAAGGCACCGTGTTCATGGACGTGCTGGTCGAAAACACCCAGATCGACAACGGTATTGCCCGCGTACAGGGCATCCCGGCCTTGGACACTCAGTCCGCCGAAACCAAAGTGCTGGTTCCGGATGGCGGCACGGTCGTCATTGGCGGCATTATCGTGACGCAACAGCAGGTAACGGTCACCCAGACGCCGGTGGTTGGCAGCCTGCCGCTGATCGGCAACCTTTTCAAGCGCACCCAGACCACCGTCACGTCGCAGGAATTGCTGTTCTTCCTGACGCCGCGCATCATCCCGAGCTAAGCTGACCGGCCAGTAATTAGTCGGTTTGCCCGAGACACGAGCCCTTTCAACTTGAGCTGAAATCGAGGAGACTACGGTCTCCTCGATTTCTTTATGCCGACACCCTACCGACATCGAATTCGTCAATTGCAGAAACTGATCCGCAAGCAGGGGCTGGATGCGCTGCTGGTAACCGGCCCGGCGGACTGGTTCTATTTGACCGGCTTCACGGGAGAGGCCGGAGTCCTGTTGCTCGGGTCGCGCGGCGTGACGCTGATTACCGACGGGCGCTTTACTGTTCAGGCCAGCCAGGAAGCACCCGGCGTCGCCTTGGTGCTTCAGAAAGAGGGACTTTGGCGTACTTGCGGCGAACAGCTCCAGCGCCATAAGCTGCGCAGCGTCGGATTCGACGCGAACCAGGTGACCGTAGCGCAGTTGGCCGCACTCAGGAAAACCACGAGTCGCAAGATCCACCTACACGAGGCCCCCGGCATGGTCCAGGCACTGCGCGGTACGAAGGACCGCGCGGAGTTGGCCGAGATGCGCAAGGCGGCCATCCTGGCAAGCCAGGTGGTGGAAGAGGCGGTCAAACTGCTGAGACCGGGGATTCGAGAGTTCGAAGTCGCGGCCGAGATTGAGTATCAGATGAGGAAGCTCGGAGCCTCCGGGCCGGCCTTTGAGACCATCGTAGCCTTTGGCGATCGTACCGCTCTGCCACACGCGCGACCTACCGCTAAACGCTTGAAGAAAGGGCAGTTGGTGGTGTTGGACCTGGGTGCTATACTTCATAGATACTGCAGCGACATCACGCGAACGGTTTTCGTGGGCAAGGCGCCTACGAGGGTTCGCATGTGGTATCAGGCGGTTCTCGAAGCGCAGGAGGCGGCCATCAACACTGTGGCTGCCGGACGAACCTGCGGGGACGTGGACGCAGCAGCCAGAGGGGTACTGGCGGCACACCGGCTGGATCAGTATTTCGTACACAGTACGGGGCATGGACTAGGCCTGGAGGTCCACGAGGACCCGCGCGTGGCCAAGGGGCAAAAAACACTGCTTGCCTCGGGAAACGTGGTTACGATAGAACCGGGTGTGTACGTACCGGGCGTTGGGGGTATCCGGATCGAGGACGACGTCGCGGTCTACCGAAGTGGCAACGAAGTATTGACCCGCGCCTCGCGGGAATTCATAGAACTCTAATTCCAAAATTGGCGGTATTCAGGGTTGGTTTGCAAAACCCTGAGGTGACAATGAAACGCAAAAAGCCTTCCAAGCCCAGCGGGCGCAAAACGGTTGCGAATTCGGAAGTGGAACAGATTGAGCACCTGCTGAAGACCATGGCGGAGCACAATCTTGAGGAATTTGAATACTCGCGCGGAGATCTGCGTATCCGGCTGAAAAAGCCGTCGACAGGCGGGGCCTACCTGCCGGCACCAGCTCCGGCTCCTGAGATCATCGTGACTGGAACGCCTGCGCCGGCTGCGTCCAACATTACCCCGTCCGCCGCGGCGGCGCCTGAACCCCGAGCCAGCGAGGATTTGCACTTAGTGAAGTCCCCGATCGTGGGTACGTTCTACGGATCGCCGAGCCCCGGGGCCGAGCCGTTCGTAAAGGTGGGCGGCTATATCGAAGCGGGACAGACTTTGTGTATTGTCGAGGCCATGAAGCTGATGAACGAGATTGAGTCCGATATGAGCGGAGAAGTGCTGCGAATTTTTGCCGAAAACGGGCAGCCGGTGGAGTATGGGCAGCCGTTGTTTGGAATCCGACCGAGCCGCAAGAAGTAGGCGGCGACCTCTATGTTCAACAAAATTCTGGTAGCCAACCGCGGGGAGATTGCCCTGCGGGTCATCTGCGCTTGCAAGGAATTGGGCATCTCGACCGTGGCCGTGTATTCAGAGGCCGACCGCAATTCATTGCACGTACGATTTGCGGACGAAGCGGTGTGCATCGGGCCGCCGCGCAGCAGCGAAAGTTATCTGAACATCCCGCACGTCATCAGCGCCGCGGAAATCACCAACGTGGACGCGATTCACCCGGGCTATGGATTCCTGTCGGAGAACGCCAACTTCGCGAAAGTGTGCGAGGCGTCGGAGATTACCTTCATCGGGCCGCGGCCGGAAATCATTGAGATGATGGGCGAGAAAGACCGCGCGCGCCGCGAAGTGAAAAATGCAGGATTGCCGACGATTCCCGGAAGCGATGGTGCGATTGAGGGGGAAGAGCAGTTGGCGAAGGAAGCGGCGAAGGTCGGCTATCCGCTGATCTTGAAGGCGGTGGCGGGTGGCGGCGGCCGCGGCATGCGCGTGGTGCGGAAACAGGAAGAACTGCTGTCCGCGTATGAGACGGCGCGCAGCGAAGCGCAGCAGGCGTTCGGTACGCCTGACGTTTATGCCGAAAGATTTATCGAGCATCCGCGGCACATCGAGTTTCAGGTGCTGGGCGACCAGCACGGCAAGGTGATTCACCTGGGCGAGCGCGAGTGTTCGATTCAGCGGCGGCACCAGAAATTAATTGAGGAGTCGCCGTCGCCGGTTCTGGATCCCAAGGTGCGCAAGGAAATGGGCGGCAAGGTGGTGAAAGCGCTGCAGAAAATCGGCTATACCAACGCCGGCACGGTAGAATTCCTGATGGATACGGACGGCTCGATTTATTTCATCGAGATGAACACGCGCATTCAGGTGGAACATCCGGTGACGGAATTTGTGACCGGAGCGGACCTGATCAAGGCGCAGATTCGCATTGCGGCGGGCGAGAAGCTGGATGACGCCACGGGCGAAATCCATTTCTCCGGGCATGCGATTGAATGCCGTATCAACGCGGAAGATCCGGAAACCTTTGTACCGTCGGCCGGACGTATTACCACCTTCCAGGCGCCGGGCGGAACCGGAGTACGCGTGGATTCGGCCGCGTATGCGGATGCAGTGATTCCGCCGTACTACGATTCGATGATCGCGAAATTGATTGTAAAAGGCCGCGACCGCAGCGAAGCGATTGGACGAATGAAGCGCGCTCTCGAAATGTTCGTAATCGAGGGCATCAAGACGTCCATACCGCTGCACCGGCGGATTTTGGCCGATCCCGATTTCGCTGCGGGAAAATTCGATACCCACTTTGTCGAACGCTTTTTAGGAAGCAACGGAAAGCACTAGATGGCGAATCGGCTTGCGCTGCCGCCGCTTTACGTGCTACTAGACGCAGCATTGTTGCCCCCCGATCCGCTGGACTTTTTGAAGCGATTGATGGAAGCGGGAGCACGTCTGTTTCAATACCGCAATAAGACCGCGCCGGCACGCGAGGTGTTGCAGGCGATGCAGACGCTAGCGGTAACCGCGCGGCAAGAAAATGTCCTTTTCTTGGCCAATGATCGACCGGACATCGCCTGGTTGGCGTGGGCCGATGGCGTACACCTCGGCCAGGACGATTTGCATGTGGCCGCGGCGCGGGCAATCGTGGGCCCGGACTCGATGGTAGGAATCTCCACCCACAATTTGGAGCAGTTTCGGGCGGCCGCGGAAACAGACGCCGACTACATTGCAGTGGGCCCGGTGTTTGAAACGCGGAGCAAGGCCAAGCCCGATCCGGTAGTGGGGCTGGAGTTAATCCGTGAGGCACGCAGGCTGACGAGAAAGCCGATTGTGGCGATTGGCGGGATTACTCTGGAGCGAGCGGCAGGGGTGCTTGCAGCCGGAGCGGACAGCGTGGCCGTGATCAGCGATATTCTAGCGGCCAAAAATCCGGCCGCACGCGTGAAGCAATATTTGGAAATTCTTCCTGCTGCGGCACAGCCCGCACAGAACTGAGGCGACTCGCTTATGGCCGAAACCGCTCTTCCCGTGACTGCTCAGAATAGGAAGGAAGAGACTGGTTTCGTTCGGGCCATCGGATTGTTCGACGGTACGATGATGGTGGTCGGCTCGATGATCGGGTCGGGCATTTTTATCGTCGCGGCGGACATTACGCGGCAGACCGGCTCTCCGGGCGGACTGCTGCTGACCTGGATTCTGACCGGGCTGCTGACCGTTGCGGCGGCCCTGGCTTACGGCGAATTGGCGGCGCTGTTTCCGCACGCTGGCGGGCAGTACGTCTACTTGCGGGAAGCGTATTCGCCGCTGTGGGGATTCCTGTACGGCTGGACACTGTTTCTGGTGATTCAGTCGGGTACCATCGCGGCGGTGGCCGTCGGTTTTGCGCGCTACCTTGGCGTGCTGTTTCCTTCCATTTCGCCGAATACCTGGATTCTTCATCCGATCGCGCTCGGATCGAAGTATGCCCTCAGCCTTTCCGTGCAGCAGCTGATCGGCGTGCTGATGGTGGTTTTCCTGACCTTGGTGAATATGCTCGGGGTGCGGACGGGAAAAATCATCCAGAACATTTTTTCGTCGGCCAAGGCGCTGTCATTGTTCGGACTGATTATCTTGGGGATTTTTGTGGGCCGAAACCACACTGCGATTGCCGATAATTTCTCACATTTGTGGACCATTCGCGGAGCGCAGCCGATCGAGCCTGGAGCGGGATTCTTGCGCGGCCTGGTGCCCACGGTCACCGCAGCGAGCGGATTTTTCGGAATGTTTGTGGCCCTGGGGGTGGCGCAGGTGGGTTCGCTGTTTTCCGCTGACGCTTGGAACAACATCGGGTTCACGGCGGCGGAAGTGAAAAACCCCAAGCGCGACGTGGCCCTTTCCATGGCGTTCGGAACGGCGATTGTCATCACGCTCTATTGCCTGGCAAACCTGGCGTATCTTTGCACATTGAGCTTGTCGCAGATCCAGAACGCTCCGGATGATCGCGTGGCTACAGCTGCGTTGAGTGCGATTTTTGGACCGCTGGGGGCGAGCATTATGGCCGTGGCCATCATCATCTCCACGTTCGGCTGCAATAACGGGTTGATTCTGGCGGGATCTCGAGTGATTTATGCCATGGCGCACGACGGTCTGTTTTTCCGAGCGACGGGAAAGTTGAATCGACGCGGCGTGCCGGGTGTGGGCCTGATCATCCAAGGCGTCTGGATCGCCATCCTGATCATGCTGCGGACGGTAAAGCCGGACGGAACTTACGGGAATCTCTATAGCGATCTTTTGAACTACGTGGTGTTCGCGGCGCTGATGTTCTATGTGCTGACGATTCTGGGAATTTTTGTGTTGCGGAAAAAACGTCCGGATGCCGAGCGGCCCTACAAAACCTTCGCTTATCCGTTCTTGCCCGCAGTTTACATCGTGGCGGCTTTGGCGATCATGTTTGTGCTGTTGCTGTACCAGACGCAAACGACCTGGCCGGGCCTGGTGATTGTGCTGTTGGGAGTTCCGGTCTATTGGCTGTGGTCCCGGCAAAAGAAGGAAGCGGCATGATGAGACGCAGAGTTCGCCAAGATAGAGCGAAACCGCGACAAACACGAAGGAGTACCGGCTGAAGTCTGTGCTACTGTAGGCGAACCAATTTTGGCATCTGGCATAGCAATCGGAAGAACAGAACGGGCCTAAGACCCGCCACCATGAAGGAGGAGTTGCATGGGCAACCCCTTGTTTGCGAAGAAGCCGATGAGTCTGCTGCTTGCGGAAGCGCATGAGCAGGGCGGGCACAGCCTGAAGCGAACGCTGGGTCCGTTCCAGTTGACGGCGCTCGGCGTAGGCGCGGTCATCGGCGCGGGGATTTTTGTGCTTTCGGGATTGGGCGCGCATTATGCCGGGCCGGGGCTGATGATGTCGTTCGTGTTGTCTGGCTTGGGCTGCGCGTTTGCCGCGCTGTGCTACGCGGAGTTTGCGGCGATGATCCCGCTGGCGGGCAGCGCATACACGTATGCGTATGCGACGCTCGGGGAATTGTTCGCCTGGATCATCGGCTGGGACTTGACGCTGGAATACGCGATGGGCGCGAGCACGGTGTCTTCCGGGTGGTCCAATCACTTCATCGAACTGCTGGATATTTTTCACATCAAGATGCCGCTGTGGCTGGCCTATGACCACTGGACGGCTTTGCACACGGCGGAAAAGATGGTGGCGCGACAGATGGCGCAGGCCTCGGATCCGTCGCTGCTGCCGGGAACGCAGGCGTTCCTGGACAAGGTGACGGGGATTGTTTCGGCGCATTCGCCGGAGCTGATACAGCGCGCGCATGACCTGGTGAATGCGCCGAAGATTTTTGGCGTGGAGATCGGTTTCAACCTGCCGGCGTTCTTGATCGCGCTGATCATTACCGCGATTCTGGCAGTGGGGATCAAGGAAAGCGCGCGGTTCAACTCAACGATCGTGGTAATCAAAGTTTCGGTGGTGCTGTTCGTGCTGGCTCTGGGCAGCCGGTTCGTGCAGACGTCGAATTGGGGCAGCGACTGGCATAGCTTCGCGCCGTATGGATTCGGAGGAATCGGGGCGGGCGCCGCATACATTTTCTTTGCCTACATCGGCTTCGACGCGGTATCGACCACGGCGCAGGAAGCGAAGAATCCGCAGCGGGATTTGCCGATTGGCATCATCGTTTCACTGCTGATCTGCACGGCTCTGTACATCGGAGTGGCGGGCGTGCTGACGGGCATGGTGCACTGGCAGGAAGTAAACATCGAAGCGCCGATTGCGCGGGCGTTTCTCGATCGCGGGTTAAGCACAGCGTCACATGTGATTACCGTGGGAGCGCTGGCGGGTCTGACCAGCGTGATGCTGGTGATGCTTTTGGGACAGACGCGCGTTCTGTACTCGATGGCCAACGATGGGTTGCTTCCCAGGAAATTTTTCGCGGCCATTCATCCGAAGTTCCGGACTCCTTACAAGAACACAATCTCTGTGGGGTTGCTGGCGGCCATCGTGGGCAGCGTAACGCCGATCGAGGACATCGGAAAGATGGTGAATATCGGAACGCTGCTGGCGTTTGTGATTGTGTGCATCGCGGTGATGGTGTTGCGGAAGACCAATCCTGGGCAGGAACGCCCTTTCCGGACGCCGCTGGTTCCTTTCGTTCCGATTCTAGGCATCATTTTCAACGGGTACATGATGTACAAGTTGGGCTGGGTGAATTGGGCCCGACTGATCATCTGGCTGGCAATTGGGATGGTGGTTTATTTTTCCTACAGCGCGAAACACAGCCGAGTGCGGGCAGGATTGGGGCAGTAGGGCGGAACCGGAACAAGGGTCCTGGTTTTGTGGCGAGGGTGGGGAGGCTCCCACCCTCTTTTCCTTGCAGGTGGCTACTGGCAAAAGCCAGTTGTTTTGCGAACCAAGCTGCGCCAGGCGAAAACCAGAGCAAAATGATTTTCCCCCGAGTTGCCAAGCAAAGCCGGGATGGCGCGCGCGAAGCGCTCCTATGTGGTGTAGTATATAATTAATTAATGAAATATAAATGTACGAAGGGGTTGCAGCGAAGCTCGTCAGAGCGACGGAGCATCGGGTAGAGTAGGATTCCTGGGGTAGAAATTCCCACAATGAAACTTTCGGCGGCGGAAATTTCGCGGGTGTGGCGGCGGCTGTCATGGCCGGATTTGACGGCCATGGTGCTGGTGTCGCTCGGTGCCGCGGCGATGTTGCTTGGGCTGGCCGGCGGCATTTACAGCTTTTTGAAATTCTTGGGGCTGCTGAGCGCGGGCTATCTAGCGTTTCGGTTGATCGCGTGGGGGCGGAGCCGGTTGTTGTGGAGTCTGCGGAACCGGCTGATTGTAGCGGGGCTGTTTTTGGCGCTGGTACCGGTGCTGTTGCTGGTGACGCTGGCGGCGCTGGCCGGACAGATTCTGTATTCGCAACTGGGCGGATACATCTTGTACCAAGACATTCACGGACGACTGGAGCGAATGGCCGATTCGGCCGCGAACATCGCGGCAGCGGAGAGGACGTTGCCGCCGTCGATTTCCGACAAAGCTCTGGAGGAGGCATTGTCCGCCCAGACGCAGGTGGCCTTCTCGAAGGAACTTCCGGGATTGAAGATTGAATTTCACGCGGATCCCAAGCGGCTGGCGCGGATCGCGGGTCAGAATGCCAAGGAGTTCACAGGAGTAGTGCAGTCATCGGGTGTGATGCACCTGATTGCCATGCGGGAAGTGGAGTCGCCGCGGGGACGGAACGTGATCGAGCTGAGCGTGAGATTGACGCCGGACTTTCTTGAAACGGTCGCTCCGGACCTGGGGCCAATTACGGTGACGGCATTGCAGCGCGCCGGCAATGATGCGACCAATACGGTGCAGTTGGGTGATGCAAAGTATCGGTTCGTCGAGAGGATTGCCACCAGGCACCGGGGGATGCAAGCCGCGAACTACTGGTTTGATCCGACCATCGAAGGATTTTCGAAGCTCGATGCAACGTACCTGGCTCCAGGAGAAGAGGCCGGCGAGAAGCAGCCGGTGTTTGCGGCGTTCAAGGCCAGGCCGTCGGTGCTGAACGGGCGGATTTTCAGTTCGCTAGGAGAGTTCAGCGGGAGCCGAGTGTTTGGATTCGAGCTGATTGCGGCATTGCTGCTGCTGCTGCAGGTGGTGGCGGTAATGACGGGAATTGTGCTGACGCGGGCGATCACCGGGACGGTGGACAAACTGTACGCGGCGACGCAGCACGTGCAAGAAGGAGATTTGACGCATACGGTAAAAATCGAACGGCGCGACCAGCTGGGTATTTTGGGAGAGTCGTTCAATTTGATGACGGGATCGATTCGTAGCCTGATCGAGGAGCAGAAACAGCGGCAGCGGCTGGAGAATGAGATTTCGATCGCGCGGGAGGTGCAGAACCAGCTTTTTCCGCAGCGCGTGCCGCTGGTACCGGGGCTGGAGATTGAGGCGATCTGCAAAGCGGCGCGGATGGTCAGCGGAGACTATTACGATTTTATCGAGCTGAGTCCGACCAAAGTGGCGATCGCGATTGCGGATATTTCCGGGAAGGGAATTTCGGCGGCTTTGCTCATGGCCAGTTTGCAGGCGGCGTTACGCAGCCAGTTGCTGGCGCCAGGGAGCGACACACTGAGCACGGCAGAGCTGGTGTCGCGGCTGAACCGGCACCTAGTGAGGAACACCGCGGACGACCGGTTCGCAACGTTTTTTATCGCGGTTTACGACAGCGAGACTCGGCTGCTGCGGTATACCAACGCCGGGCATTTGCCGTCGTTTTGTCTATGCGGAGATCAGGCGTTCTATCTCGATAAGGGCGGGATGGTGTTGGGCGTGTTTGAGGATTACGAGTTTGTGGAGGGACTGGAGACGGTGCCGCCGAATGCCGTGCTGATCGGATACAGCGACGGACTGGTCGAGCCCGAGAATGTGTACGGTGAAGAGTTTGGGATTACGCGGCTAAAGGATGCGGCGATGCGGCTGAATGGGTCGACGCCGAGGACGATTGCGCTGGGGATGATGCAGGCGGTGGAGGATTGGGCCGGTACGCCGGAGCAGGCGGATGATATGACGGTTATTGTGGCGCGGATGAGGTGAGGGATAGCGGAACCAGGGGCAGCATTTGCCAGCCCGACTCGGCCGGAGTAGCGCCGTCAGGAGAGTGCACCGAGGAAAAGGAAACTGAAGCGAGAGAAAGAACACTCTGGGTGCTGGGATATAATTTGCGAGCGTTGCCGAGTGTGCAAAACGTAGGGGAAATGAGGAGAGAATGGCGCTACGCAACCGGGTTGCGTTGATCACAGGAGGGACGCGCGGTATCGGGCGCGGGATTGCGCTGAAATTGGCGAAGGATGGGGCGCGCGTGGCGCTCGGATATCGCGCGAACAAAATGGCGGCGCAGAATACGCTGCGGCAATTGCAAGCGGCGGGCGCGGACTGTGTGGCAGTGGAAGCGGACATCACCAGTGCGGCGAGCTGTGAGCAGTTTGTGAAGACGGTGACGGACCGGTTCGGGCGGCTGGACGTGCTGGTAAATAACGTGGGTGATTTTCGCTGGGGGACGCTGGCGGAAGGCTCGCTGGAGGATTGGCAGGACATTTTTGCGTCGAATCTGATGTCGGTGCTGTTCATGAGCCGCGCGGCGCTTCCGCACATGCGAAAGGGACGGTGGGGCCGAATCGTGAACCTGGGTGCGGTCGGAGCGGAGCGCGCGTTTGGCCAGGCGAAGATTTCGGCGTATGCGGCGGCCAAGGCGGCGGTGGTGGCGCTGTCGCGTTCGCTGGCGCTGGAAGAGGCGAAGAACGGAATCACGGTAAATGTGGTGAATCCTTCGAGCATAGACGAGAAGGACTTGAGCCTGGACGAGGCGCGAAAGCTGCGCGATGCGCGGTTTCCGATCGGGCGGCCGCCTACGGTCGAGGATGTGGCGGCATCGGTGGCTTTTTTTGCGTCGGAAGAAGCGGAGTATGTGACCGGGCAGGTGTTGAATGTGAGCGGCGGGTGGATGCTCTAAGCGGAAGCGCGAAGCGAGGCCGCTGGCAGGGGCCTAAAGCCGCGGCTAGATTCTTGTGTATCTTTCCTCTATGAAAGCACTGACAGCAGCGGAAATGCGGGAAGTGGACCGGCTGACAACGGAGCGGCACGGGATCAGCCAAGCGCAGCTGATGGAGAACGCCGGTAAGACGGTTGCGGAATTTGTTATTCACGAAATCTCCCTGCGCTTTCAGACGCCTGCGCGGAGGATTGCGGTGTTGTGCGGGAAGGGCAACAACGGCGGAGACGGGTTCGTGGTGGCACGCCACCTGCGCGAACAGATTCGGCATACCACGGCGGTGCTGTTCGGCGCGGCGAGCGAAATGCGCGGCGACGCAGCGGCGAATCTGCAGCGGTGGCGCGACGAGCGTGACGGGGGCGGCGAGTGCATTTTTGTCGAAGACGACGCGGGTTGGAAGCAGGCTCAACAGGGGATTCGCGAGGCAGATGTGATCGTGGATGCGATGCTGGGCACCGGGCTGCGCGGACCGGCGACCGGATTTGTAGCGCAAGCGATCGAATTCTTGAACGGATGGTCCGGGAATGCGACGTCCGCGGCTCCGGCAGCGATCGTGGCGGTGGATATGCCATCGGGATTGCCTTCTGACGGGGAGAGAGCAGAAGGGCCAGTGGTCCGCGCTCATGCAACGGTGACCTTTACCGCGCCGAAAATTGGACAACTGCTTTCGCCAAATTCCGACTGTTGCGGAACGCTGGTGGTGCGCGGAATTGGCTCCCCGCGAGCGCTGGTGGAGGCACAGGGAAAAGGGAGGGTGCGATGGGCGGGGCCGGACGATTTTGCGAAGCTGCCGCTGGTGCGGCGAGCGGATTCGCACAAGGGATTGTACGGGCACCTCTTGCTGCTGGCCGGGTCAGTGGGAAAATCGGGCGCAGCGGAGCTGGCGGGACTGGGCGCGTTGAAGGCGGGAGCCGGGCTGGTGACCGTCGCGGTACCCGAGCCGGTACAAAACCTGGTTGCGGCTGAACAGGCCGAATTGATGACCGAACCGCTGGCGACCAGCGGTGATGGCTCGATTTCGCTTGATCTAAATCAGCCCGTGCTGGCGAGGATTCTGGTCGGGAAGACGGTACTGGCAGTCGGACCGGGCCTTGGACAACAAACCGGAACGCAGAAATTCATTCGCGCCTTGGTGCAGGAAACAGAGCTGCCAACGATTCTGGATGCCGACGGGCTGAACGCATTCGCGGGGCAAGGTGATGCCTTGCGCGAACGCCGGTCGCAATTTCTGGCCATCACGCCGCATCCTGGAGAGATGGCGCGGCTGCTTGGAGTCAGCAATGCCGAGGTGCAGAAAGATCGTGTGAAGATGGCCAGCGACGCCGCGGCACGTTGGAATGCATACGTATTGTTGAAAGGATTTCACACAATTCTGGCGAGTCCGGATGGGCAGATTTTTGTGAATACCACGGGAAATCCGGGGTTGGCAAAGGGCGGATCCGGGGATGTTTTGACGGGAATTCTGGGAGCGTTGACTGGCCAGTTCGGAACCAACGATTGGCTGCGCGTGTTGGCGCTGGGAGCATGGCTGCACGGGCGGGCGGCCGACACCCTGGTGGAGGACGTTGATGCATCAGGAATTTTGGCTGGCGAAGTAGCGCGAGCACTGCCGTACGCGCGCCGCGAATTGTTAGAGGAGATCCGGCGCGGTGGCTGAAGAGATGGTGACGCATTCAGCGGAGGAGACAACGGCCTGGGGCAGGGAATTTGCAGCCCGGCTGAAGGCACCGGTGCTGGTGCTGCTCTCAGGCGACCTAGGGAGCGGAAAGACGACGCTAACCAAGGGAATCGTTGGCGGATTGGGAGCAGCGCGAGAAGAGGACGTGACAAGCCCGACGTTTACGCTGCTGCACAGTTACGGCGAGGGAGAAAGGCCGGTGTTTCACGGCGATTTGTATCGCATCGAAACGTTTCATGATTTTGAGACCCTGGGGATGGAGGATTTGTTCAGCAAGCCCGGCGTGGTGATCTTGGAGTGGTCGGAACGCTTCCCGCTGCCGTCGCCTTGGCCGGAGTTGCGGATAAAGCTGGAGCATCTGGGTGGAGATGCGAGGCGGATCACGGTACTTTAGCAAACCGCCGGCCCGGGAAGGGTGCCGCTACAAAGCTAACTTTCTCGCAACGCGGTACGTTCGGTAGGTTGCCCTACCCGAGGCCGGCTGTTAGCGTAAAAATGCCCCTTCGTAAGTGCAATGTCGACCAGCGTACTCAATTTGAGTGGTGACGCGGCTCCACGCATCGAGCTGACAAGCTATAACCTTACTCTGCCAATGGGGACGCTGGCGATCGGCGTCGACAACATTCATCATGATATTTATTTGAGCCCGAGGTTCGTGCAGGCGGCACGCGATTATTTGTTCGAGTTGATCCGGCAGCATACGGCATCGAGTTTTATCTCCGGAGTTGAGCTGCGGAACGCGAAGACCATTGACGGTGCGGGATTCCGCAAGCTGCTGAGCGAGCTGCTGCAATCGGCGGTGACGCAGGCCAAGTTTTATAAAAACATCGAGATTGACGTGCTGTTCCGGCTGGCGATCCTGAAGTTCATCACGCAAGAGCTGGGCAACCAGTTTGCGAACATCATTCTGGAGGGCAAAGAGTGGATCCGGCAGCGCGGCGAACACTTTGAGCGAAGCCAACAGGCACACGTACTGAAGGCGAAGTTATCGGAGTTGCAGTCGGCGCGGCGGAGTGTGCTACGAGTGGTGGGGCAGCAGGTCGTACAGATGGTGGTTGACGCGGAAGAGAACGTCGTGTGCAAGACCAGGCGAGCGCTTTTCGGTGAAGATTTTGCGCCGTACTACGAGTTATTGAAGAACCGGTTGATTTTTTTGGACGGCGGCAAAGACGATTCATATTTCCTGGAACATTTTGTGTTGCTGGGGAATTACGTACGCGACCCGGACCGGTTCGAAGCGATGGACGCGCTGTTTCAGGAATTCTTGCAACAAGCGGGAGTTGCGATAGCTCACGATCCTGATTTTTTGGAAGCACAACGCGAACACCAGACGATGCTCGATCAGGTGCAAGCCATGCGCAACGAGATCGCCAACCTGGAAGAGCAGCGCGAGGCGCACCGCAAGAAGTTGGAACGCGGTGATGGATTTTTGGGCAAGTTTTTGGGTTCGGGTGATGTGGCAAATATCAAGGCGTCGCTGAATGACATCGACCTGCGTTTGAAACACCAGCAACTGAAACTGGAAGAGTTTGGCCCACAAGTGGAGGCGGCGAGACAGAAGCTGGACTTTTTTCTAAAGGACCATCACGGACAACTTGGCAGCTATCTGAACGATCCGACGAATGCGGGCCGACTTTTTGATCCAGCGGCGGAGCCGGAGGCGCTGCGCGGGCAGCGCTCGCAATTGTTGATGCGCCTCATCGAGCGGATGGAGCAGCAGGAAGTGCTGTACCACGTTCTGGCGGGCTACGAAATTCGCGCCATCGCGGCGCAATATCACCCGCCGGTGCACCTGCAGCAGCTGCGCAAAGCGGTGGTATCGAAAGACGAATTGAAACGGGTGGAGCAAGTGCTGAAGCAGGTTCCGGCGAAGCAATTGTCGGCCAGACCTCTGGAAGAGTTGGGGCGAAAGATCCGGCGCTATTCCCGGGAAGAGACGCAGACATTGGTATTGAAATTTGCCACGGACTTTTTGCGTTTGCGGCGGGAGTTGCGCGATGCCGAGCATCTGACGACGTGCATGGAACGCGTGAACCTGGTCATGACTGAGCAGACGCGGGACCTTTCACGCCTGAACAATAGATTGTATGAGTGCGTGCTGCAGGACGAGGTCAAACCGCAGCAGGACCCCGTGGTTTCGCACGTAATCATCAAGGCAGACGTACGCGGATCGACGCGGATGACGCAGGACTTGCTGACGCGAGGTTTGAATCCGGCCTCACACTTTAGCTTGAACCTGCACGAACCGGTGAAGAAGCTTCTCGACCGGTATTCGGCGAAGAAGGTGTTCATCGAGGGCGACGCGATCATACTGGCGATTTTTGAGACGGAGTCGAGCCGCGCCTACGCGCGGCCGGTGGCCAAGGCGTGTGTGCTGGCGCGGCAAATTCTGACGGTGTGCAATTCGTATAACGACAGCGCGGCGCGGGCGGACTTGCCGGCCCTCGAACTGGGTCTGGGCGTGGCATTTCAGGGATCGGCGCCGGCCTACTGGACCGACGGAGATTCACGCATCATGATTTCGAAAGCCTTGAATCTTTCGGATCGATTGTCTGGATGCACGAAGCTCGCGCGCCGGATGTTGGCCGAGCAAAAATCCAACTTTTCGATTTTTCACTTTCTGCAGACCATGCAAGGGGCTTCGGCAGAAGAACTGGATGAATTTCTGGTGCGTTACAACCGCAACGGAATTGAACTGAACGAAGAAGGATTTCAAAAGCTTTCAGAAGAGATTTCGCTGGAGTCGGTGGAAACCAAACTAGACCTGCCGTGGGGGAAAGAAACGGTGACGCTGTTTTATGGGGAAGTGCCAATTGGAGACGGCGTGGAGCTGCTAGTGCTGCGCAAAGGTGCGGCCCATGAATTGTCTTCAGACGGAAAGATCGGCAAAAGCTCCGAGCACGTGTATTACGAGGTTTGCACGTCCACTGCCTTGTTCAATCTGGTGGCAGCGTTGATTCGAACCACTCAGGTTTCCGTGCCGGTACCGGCGCACGCCGGCCGGTAGGTCTCACCGTTCATCGCAACTGCAAATTCCATTCTATGGTGCCGCCACGATAGTAATGTCCTCTTTACTCCAAAATAGAAATGTCCCCTTAATACGACCTCGAAAAGGAGGTCGGATTGGGGCGGACGGAGATGAGCCAGGAGGAATTGCGGAGAGTAGAAGTGCTGACCCGAGTAAAGAGCGGGCAGTTGCGAGTAGCGGATGCGGTGCCGCTGCTGCGCGTGAGTTACCGACAAGCGAAGCGGTTGTGGAAGCGTTATCGCGAGGAAGGTGCTGGGGGCCTGCAGCATCGCAGCGTGGGGCGAGCCTCCAACCGTGCCTGCCCGCCGAAGTTTCGGCGGCGGGTGCTCGATCTGGTACGGGAGAAGTACGGTGGGCCGGTGGAGAAGCGTTTTGGGCCAACGCTGGCGGCCGAGCACTTGGAAGCCGAAGATGGACTGCGGGTGAATGCCGAGACGCTGCGGCTGTGGATGCTGGAAGCGGGGCTATGGAGCCGGGAACGGAAGCGGCGGAAGCACCGCAAGAGGCGCGAGCGGAAGGAGCATTTTGGGGAACTGGTGCAGATGGACGGCAGCTTTCACGCGTGGTTGGAAGAGCGCGGTCCGGATGGCTGTTTGATCGACATGGTGGACGACGCGACGAATACCACGTGGGCGCAGTTAGGCGCGCAGGAAACGATCTGGGCGGTGGCCGATGCTTTGCGCGCATGGATCGAGCGATACGGAGTACCGCTGGCGCTGTATGTGGATTGGAAGAACCTGTACAAGAGGCCGGCCACGCCCAAGGAGCAGTTGCGTGGAGAGGAGCCGATCACGCAGTTTGGGCGCATGTGTCAGAAGCTGGGGATAGAGATCATCGCTGCCAGTTCGCCACAGGCCAAGGCGCGTGGAGCGGGTACACGGCACGCATCAAGACCGGCTGGTGAAGAAACTACGGCGGAAAGAGATCATTAGCCAGGAAGCGGCGAACGTATATCTGCGGAATGAATATCTGCCGGAACACAACCTGCGTTTCGCGCGCGCGGCGGTTCGCACAGAAGACTATCACCGGCGCGCACCACGGGCGGCGGAACTGGACAAGATTTTCCGGTTGGAGACGGAACGCACGGTGAGCGAGGACTGGGTGGTGCGCTACGGGAATCGCTATTTCCAGATCGACGGGCGCAGCCGGAACTATGCGCCGGCGCGGAGCAAAGTGTTGGTGTGCGAGGGACGGGGAGGAAGCTTGAGCATCGAGTACCGGAGACGTGGGCTTCCGTTTCGGGAAATTCCTGCGCCTGCCAAGCCGCAAGCTTTGATTACAAGGGGGCGACCGTGCGTGCCAAGCACGGGCAAGAAACGGAAGTGGACGCCATCGGCAAGCCACCCCTGGAATCGAGCGGTTCGCCGCGAGATGCAGAAGCGTGCGTCGTTGGCAGCAGCGGCGCCGCAGCCGTCGTTGGCCCGGCCCTGCGCTTCGCCCTAAACGCTCCGCCCTGCGGGCTCCGCAGGGCTGCGCTCCGGGCCGGGCCAACGAACGACCAAACATCAACACCAAAGAAGAACAAAACAAAATTCAAAAAGGGGACATTTCTAATGCGGTAAGAAAGGGGACATTTCTAAATTGGTTTGACACTGTTGCGCCCTTTGCCTGCCTTGTCCGAAGTTCGGGTCAGCCACTATACTTTTCGCGGAGGCGAAAGGGGTCCGGTGACCTTCCCGGCCTTCAAAGCCGGCGATTCGGCTCTCAGCGAGCCGAGTGGTGAGTTCGACTCTCACACGCTTCCGCCAAGCTCCTTGTTTTCAAGTAGATTTGGTTTTAACTGACTCCAATGGAGGTTCGGACTCCAATTGAGCCAGGTTGTGCCCGATCTTCCGGGAGAATTTCTCGGAAGCGACACGCTCGGCATCGCCGATTACGCGGGCGTAATGGTCCAAACTGACCTTCGAATCGCCGTGGCGATTCATTAAGATGGCCAGCGACCGGCAGTTGCAAACCAGCGGTCATTCCGCAAGAGGAAGGGGCTCGCCAGGACGCTCGCTTGAGCGGTACAACGCTTCGACGAGCGCCATAGTGTGGAACGCGTCTTCAAAGTGCGACGGCAAAGTGGAAGCAGATCCCTCCGCAAAGGATTGGAGAGCACCCATAGTGCCCATGAAGGCGTCGGGAAAGTTGTTGCCGGTTATTGGTAGTTGGCGCCAGCGTGATGAGTTGGATGGACGAGGGGCGTACTCGGCGGAATCAGGCTTGCCGGCGGGATAGTCAAGATTGACGCCCATGGTGATGCGCGCCGCGCCGTCGAATCCCTCCCATTGAACGAAGCTGTGCTGATGCTCTGGGCCGAAGTTGTGATTGTGATTGGCGGCCACGAAGACGCGCTTGGCGTTACCGTAATTGAGGATAGCGATCGTCTTTGTGGCGGCGAGGTTCGCCGTGTGCGGGTTCTTCTCGGTGCGCGCGTAAACATCCTGCGGATCGCCGAGCCACGAACGGATCAGGTCGAAGTAGTGGATGCTGTGATAGAGGATTTCTAATCGTGGCGCGGTGGCCAGAAAGGTCCACAGATGCCAAGGCGTATACGTAGCCGTTTGGACTTCGATGTCGTGGATTTCACCAAGGAGGCCAGCTTTAGCCAGCGCGGCGACGGCAAGGTTGTTGGGAGAGTAGCGGAGAGAGAAGTTTACGGCGGCGGTCAAGTGCTTGGCGCGGCAGATATCACGAATTCTGCGCGCCTCCAGAAGGTTCTCCCCCATGGGCTTCTGGATGAGTGCAGTGGCACCATTGGGTAAATCGGGAAGGATGTGGACGAGCTCAGAAGCAGGAACGGCGATATCGAAAACGGCATCCTGGGGAGCGAAGCTCACGGCTTCTGATATGGAGCCAAGGGAATGTGAGATGTCGCCTTCGGTTGCAAGCGCTGCGGCTTTGTCTTTGTCCCGATCCATTAAGGCGATGACGGGGAATCCGGCTTTCTCGTAGGCAGGAAGGTGCGCGGCGCGAACAATCCCTCCTGCGCCGATCACAACTATGGGACGCACCAGCTTCGGCCGTGGCTGACGGACATTTTGAAGGGCCGCAGCAACCCTGGCATCAAGAGTTTCAGCGTTGGAGGGATTAGACACTTTTACCTCTTCCAGTCTCGGCTTTGCTGCGGTTTCTCACCGTTAAGGTTTCAGCCTCCGTCGGGATTCACAACAGGCCTAGAGATTGCTGACTGCGAGTAGAATGGTCGCAAGCGTTAGACCTGCAATGCCGGTGCTCAACAGCAACTTTGCAGAACGCGATGCGTATCGCCACTCGCCTGTGAAAACTCCGCTGAGGATCGCGGTCAGGATCATGAAGATTTGCATTAGTCCCCATCCGACCGACGTACCCAAAGGGCCGAGGAACGAAGCACTCATTCCGTAGACCGCAAAGGCTCCCATCCAAAGAGCGCCCATTAATGCGGAGCGAAAGAGATCCGTCGGAGCGGAGCGAAACGAACTCCAGGTGTGATTCTTAACGAGCAGCCAGGCGCTGTAAAAAAGATTAGGAACGAGACCACCCGCCAATCCAACGGGCCAGACGGCATACGCTGCGCGCACGGGTTGGTTGCCGAATGCCACAGCCGCTTTCGCAATATCTTGACCGAAGGCGAACGAGTAATTGAGCATCGGAGCCATGAGGCCACAGAGCACGGCGAGAAAAATGGCGACCGGATACGAGCGGTGCACAGAATTTCGAACCGTAGCAGCGCCACGTTCGTTAATTTGACCACCCCAGGCGGTTAACGCGATACCAATGGCCATGACGAGAACGCCGCAGACAATCATTTGCAACGCATGTTCTTTTACGAGCCCTCGTTGCTGAGCGAAAAAGGGGACCACCGTTCCTAGGACGGCGCTAAGACCGACGATGATTGCATAGGCGATGCCGAGGCCGAGGCGTTTCACGGAAACGCCGAACAGGATTTGTGCGATACCCCAGCCAGCGCCGAACAACATCGGGACCGCAATCTGATAAGCCGAAAGGGCTCGATAGGTGTCTAGAAGCCGGCCGACAAAGGCAAGCGCGAGTGACCAGGGGATAACACCAAGGGAAACAATACTGAACACGAGCCAGACGTTCTCCCATTTCCAGGAACGCACGAATTTCGACGGCAGCATGCAGCAGCCGGACATAAGGCCGGCGACCATGACGAGGGAAACTCCGAGCAACACGGAATGTCCCATCAGGGCTTCCCAGCGGAAGACAATTTCAAATCACATGATGCGCCTGGTTGCTGGGGAGTTTCATAGCAGCCATTCGCTATAGAAGCTGGGAAGACAAAATGATTGCGAAGGTGAGGAATATGTTCGAGGAACAGGGCTTCGTGTCCCAGTGCAATGTGATTGAACAAAACGAGATGCTGATGCAATTGCCCCATATCGCCCACATGTGGAACGACGGGCAGGCGGAATTTTTTCGCCAGCATGCTGACGGTAAGAAATTCGCTGACGCCTGCGAGTCGGGTGCAATCAGCCTGCACATAGTGAATGGCAGAGGCTTGCATGAAATTTTTGAAAGCGACCCTATTCGGAATATGCTCGCCGGCAGCGACTTTAAACGGAGCTATTTCGTGCGCCAGAACTGCGTGTCCATGGATGTCATCGGGGTGCGTGGGCTCTTCGATCCAGTAGGGCTGGTAGATGGCGAGCTTATGCGACATTCTGATTGCGACCGGCAAACTCCAGCGCTGATTCGCGTCAAGCATCAGCACGCCCGAATCACCGATGCATTCTCGCAGCATGGCTGCACGCCGGAGGTCGCGATCCTGGTCCTCCGATCCCACTTTCAATTTGAACGCTTTGAAACCTGAGTCTATGGCGCGTCGCGTCAGGTCCCGGACCTTCTGATCGTCATATCCCATCCATCCAACGGAGGTGTCGTATCCGGGATAGCCACTCGTCAGAATCGACATGCGTGCCGCGCGACTGGCCAATTGCCCTTCTAGCAGTTCGAGTGCATCTCTTTCGCTCAAGACCTCCTCGAGATAGCTCAAATCCAGAAGACGGACGACTTCCTCCGGAGCGAGATCAAGAAGCAATTTCCAAAGAGGTTTGCCGCGGCTTTTGGCCCAAAAGTCGAAACAGGCGTTAGTGATTGAGGCGAGAGCGAGGTGTACTACACCCTTGTGTGGCCCAAGCCAGCGGAGTGATGGATGGTCCGCCAATTTCCGAGAGATGCGCCCGAAATCCGGCATCAGTTCTTCGATGGCCGTGCCGGCGAGAGGCTTGGCGAGCATCTCAATGGCATCGCAAACAAGCTTGTTGCCATTACCGAGCGTGAGTGCGATTCCGGTGCCCCGGAGGCCGTTTTCGCCGGATAAGTGGGTGACTGCGAAGCTGTATTCAGAATTTGTATGGAGGGAATCTGTACCCGCGCCCGGAGGCAGCGGAAATCGCGCGTCGTAGGCCGACACTGAGTGAATTGCAGTGTCAGGCATTTCGATCCCCGGTGTTGGTCAGCGCGGCAGGGGAAGCGCGATTCTCCCAGTTGTCGTAAGCACTTTTGGCAAACCGGGCCATCGCACTTTTCACGTACAGCTCCGCGACCTCGCCTTCCGATTCGCGAAGCAGGTCGATGATTCGCTGGTGTGCCTCCAAGTCCTTGTCCCACGGCGAAGTTGTCTGTCCGCTGGCGGCAACGCGCATGCGCACGAACGCGAAGAATGGCACCAACAGACGTCGACTCTGCTCTAAAATGAATGGATTGCCAGAAAGCTCGCAAAGCTGAAGGTGGAATTCAAGGTCATGCTGGAGCAGCGCTTCGCAATTTCCTTCGCTTGCTGCGCGGCGCATGCCTACTACGGTGGATTCGAGCTTGGAGAGATCGGGGCGTTTTTTCGCGGCCAGACGAGCAGCCAATCCTTCAAGAGCCCCGCGAACCTCATAGAGCTGGGCAACATCAACCTCGGTTAAATGGACAACCCGAGCACTTCGCCCTGCCTCTTTTTTGATAAATCCTTCCAGGGATAGAATGTTGATCGCTTCACGGATGGAGCCCTGGGCCACGCCAAACTTCTCGGCCCACTTCGCCTCCACAACCCGGTCTCCGCTGGGCAACACCCCTCTCATGATTTCGGTGCGCAGGCGGTCAGCTAGGTCGCGTTTGACAAGACCATTTCCTGAAAATGTAGAATGAGCCGGCATAAACGAAGCGCTTAAATATTGACATATGGAGCTTAATCCTGCAATATTTGCCGCGCCAAGGCATGTTTAAGCGCTTAAAATGAGGAGGCTAAGGGCCAGGTGGGAACGATGCAGCGGTTCGGAATGATGATCCGGCTCAAACCGGGCAGTGAGGAACCTTACAAGCGTTATCACGCAGCAGTCTGGCCGGAAGTTTTGAGCATGATCCACGAATGCAACATCCGGAACTATTCGATTTACCTCAAAGACGGAATCCTCTTCAGTTATTTCGAATATCACGGAAGCGACATCAAGGCGGATTGGGACAAGATGGCTGCACATGCAAAGACCCAGGCGTGGTGGGCCATCATGCAGCCAATGCAGGAGCCGGTATCTGGACGAAAAGATGGAGAGTGGTGGGCGAAGATGGAAGAAGTATTCCATTTCGATTGAGATTTACGGATCTGCTATATGAGCACCATCTTGCTTTACACGTCAAAGACGATGGTGTTGGCATCGACCCGACGATTGGAGATCGCGGCACAGAAGGACACTTTGGTCTGCGCACGAGTGGGTTGCGCGAATCGGAGGCAAACTGACGGTAGCCAGTTCCGCTAGTTCTGGAACAGAGATGATTGTGGTTGTCCCGGGAAGTATCGTCCTCCGAGAGCCGAGCGCCAGTCCGTTTGACAAAATGAGAACCTTCCTTCGAAGGGTAGGCCCGAGCACGCATCGCAAATGATCCCGATCGCTCAGTTTTATCGGCAATGACCCGTTTAGTCCCATGACGATCGCTCCACACGCCACAAGCAAGTGAACGGGAATTTCACGGGGGCATACTGGTGTCATGCAACTTCCAGCCCGGCGCGGGCCCTGGTCGTCGAAGGGTAGAATCCGACTAATTATAACTACACGACTATACGGACTCAGCCTCGCAGCAACGGACCGGGGCAGCCACAAACTCGACGTTGCTGCCCCATTTACAAGAAACGAGATAGGAGAATATCGATGTCGACTTTAAATCATGGAATTGAAACACGTTTGCCACTTCCACCGTTTGATCTTGAGTCTGCGCAACTGAAAGTGCGACTTGCCGAAGACGGGTGGAACACTCGCGAGCCAGAGAAAGTTGCTCTGGCATATTCGCCCGATTCTCGATGGCGAAATCGCGCAGAGTTCGTGAATGGACGGCAAGAGATTATCGCGTTTCTGAAACGCAAATGGTCCAAGGAACTCGATTATCGGCTCATCAAGGAACTCTGGGCATTCGGCGGCAACCGCATCGCAGTGCGGTTCGCATATGAGTGGCATGACGATTCCAGGAACTGGTTCCGTTCCTACGGGAACGAGAACTGGGAGTTCGATGAAAGTGGTCTGATGCGCATCCGGCTGGCCTGCATCAATGACCTTCCGATCAAAGAAGCCGACAGGAAATATCATTGGCCGCTGGGGCGCCGGCCGGACGGTCACCCTGACTTGAGCGAACTGGGTTTGTAGTTGGTAGCCCCCAACAGGAGAAACTCTGCTGCGAAGCCAGACCGGCCTCGTCGTAGTACCGGCAGCAAACTGGGTGTACCGAAATCTATCACCGCCGCGGCCCATCGGCTTGCCCGAATCGTCCATCGAGAGCCTTCAATGAGCTTCCCTTGCAGTCGCAAGATCACCGCCTGCTATGCCCCAACGCCGTCACCGGGCCCAAAGCTTTCGATTACGGGCCTCAAATCGGGTTTCTGGACCCTGCCAGAAAGGGGTGGCGACAGTCTCGCACGGTGCTGCAGCCCACCTGCAAGTTTTGCTAGTGGGACCGCAGATGTTCTGCCTCTAGGCTTCACAGCTGACGGACCGTGAAGGAGAGCCATCGTGAAAAACTTTGTCGTCGTAGTTTTGCTGGGCGCCGGATTGATGATCGGGCCGAGGACGAGCGCACAGACAGCAACGCCACAAGCGAGCACGCCACACGTGATCAGCGATCAGGATTTGGACCTTCTTCGCAAAGACATTCGCTCCCAGAGAAAACAGCTCATTGCAGCGAACCTGAAGATGACCGACCAGGAAGCCACAAAGTTTTGGCCGATCTATGACCAGTACGTATCAGAGTTGATCACCATCAATGACAGGAAGTTCGGCCTAATCCAGCAGTATGCGGATAGTTATGGGACACTGACGAACGAGCAGGCCTTGTCGTTAGTCCGGCGATGGTTGGACGCGGACATTGAGATCGCCCAGTTGCGGCAGAAATATGTGCCGATCGTGTCCAAGGTACTGGACGGAAGGAAATCAGCAACGTTTTTCCAGTTGGACCGCCGCGTTGCGATGATGATCGAACTGCAATTGTCATCGCGGATGCCCCTCGTACAGTCGCAGTAATTGCGCTAGGTGAAATCTTCGTTCACGCCCGATAAGATTGAATGTGAAGGTTTAACGCACGCCGTTATCAAAGCACCGTATCCACGACAGGGAAGAGGATTCTGGAGCTTGTGGCCGATCTTTTTAAGCGTTACCGCACTTTCAGCGCCTGCTCCCACACTTCGCTGTTAAGACGCTCGCGCGCCCCGGGTTTCCATCTGCGAACTCCTTTGCACTTTGCTACGAAATTTTGAATCTAGAGGTATTCTAGGCGGGTTAACGGCTGGAATGGCTCTGATGGGACTTCCAATTGGAGCTGAGCGGAAGCCGGCAACGTCATCCTTTGCCGAGGCTTGGCAATCTAAAGTGAGCGGTTGACGCTCACACGCTTCCGCCATTTTCGTTTGTTGTCGCTCAAAATCAGCACCAATGCGTGGGGAAGCACCGCGGCCGCGTAGCGGCGGGAGGGGCGGAGGGCAAATGTGGCCTGCTAATCGTGAACGCTTACGGAGCACGATGCTAGGGGCGACGCTCTTGATCGCTTGCCTCGCCGCGGGTCGGTATGCCGCGGCGCAGAGTACGGATGACAAATCTTCCGGGCCTGTCCTCCTGACGGCGGAGCAGGACCATCAGCGGCTAATGGACCTGCTGCACATTCCTTCACTGCGGCCAGGGCCCAGCGGCGATCCGAAGTCCCCGCATGCGGCGAACGTGGACGAAGCGAAAGTTCCGGAGTTCAGGTTGCCTGACCCGCTGGTATCGAAAAGCGGAAAACGAGTGAAAGATGCCGAGACGTGGTGGAAGGTGCGCCGGCCCGAAATCGTGGAAGACTTTGACCGCGAAATCTACGGACGCGGGCTGAGGAATACGCCCAGGGTGAATTGGGAAGTGGTCAGCACGACGCGCGAAGAGCGGGGCGGCGTCGTGGTGATTACAAAGAGCCTGCTAGGCCACGTCGATAACACTGCCTATCCCTCAATCAAAGTGGACATTGAGCTGTCATTGTCAGTGCCGGCGAACGCGAAAGAACCGGTGCCCGTGATGATGGAGCTGGGCTGGAGCGCGAAAATGTTGGAGGCGCTGCGGCAGCACTTTACGGATGAGCAGTGGGCTGAGTTTGTCGGCAAGGGGCCCGGTTGGCAGGAGCAGGTGGTGGCGAAAGGATGGGGCTACGCCACAGTGATTCCGACCAGCGTACAGGCTGACCAAGGCGATGGATTGACGGAAGGGATCATCGGTTTGGTCAATAAAGGCCAGCCGCGAAAACTGGATGATTGGGGCGCCCTGCGCGCGTGGGCCTGGGGCGCCAGTCGCGCGCTGGACTATTTCGAGACGGACCAGGCTGTGGACGCAAAGGAGGTTGGCATTGAAGGGCTTTCGCGGTACGGAAAGGCGGCCTTGGTGGCCATGGCTTACGACACGCGTTTTGCGATCGGATTTATCGCGTCGTCCGGGGAGGGCGGGGCAAAGATTTTGCGGCGCAAGTTTGGCGAGCAAGTGGAAAATCTCGCGGCAACTAGCGAGTACCACTGGATGGCGGGGAATTTTCTGAAATATGCCGGTCCACTCTCGCCTGACGATTTACCGGTGGACGCGCATGAGTTGATTGCTTTGTGCGCGCCGCGGCCGGTGTTCATCAGCAGTGGCTCGCCGCAAAAAGAAGGCGGCTGGATTGACGGGAAAGGAATGTTCCTGGGCGCAGTGGGCGCTGGGCCCGTTTACAATTTATTGGGGAAGAAGGATCTTGGCACAACGGAATTCCCCCCTATCGAGACTGCACTCATCGATGGGGACATTGCATTTCGTCAACATGCCGGTGGGCACACGGCCGGGCCGAACTGGCCGACATTCCTCGACTTTGCCAGCCGCTACATCAAGAATGCCGCTTTTTCGTCTGCGATAACAAAAACCCAGTGATCGGCCGAGGCTCTTCGGCGACTGTGGACGTCGCGTAAATGAGACGGCAACACGCCTTTCCTTCGATTCGGCGACTCGAGGCATTCCACGTTAAAATAATAGGCTATGATTTCGGTTAACAACGTGTCCATGCGTTACGGTGCACGCGTTCTGTTTGACGACGTGACCTGCACCTTTATGGCGGGTCGCCGCTACGCCATCACCGGCCCGAACGGCGCCGGCAAATCCACCTTGATGAAGATCCTTACCGGCGAACTAGAGCCGACCAAAGGCAACGTAGCTCGCCCGAAGAAGCTCGGCGTCCTGCGTCAGGACCAGTTTGCTTTCGACGACTATCGCGTGATTGATACCGTAATTATGGGCAACGCGGCTCTTTGGGAGACGCTTCTGGAGCGCGAGACCCTGTATGCCAAACCGCACGAAGAACTGACCGATGCCGACGGCATGCGGCTTGGCGAACTGGAAGGCATGGTTGGAGAGGAAGGCGGCTACACCGCGGAATCGGACGCCGCGATCTTGCTCGATGGTTTGGATGTGCCCGCCGAATTGCACGAACGCAAGATGGGTGAGTTGCAGGGCGGCCAGAAAGTCCGCGTGCTTCTTGCTCAAGCGTTGTTCGGCAATCCCGCGGCACTCCTTCTTGACGAGCCTACCAACCACTTGGACCTCGATTCAGTGCACTGGCTACAGGACTACCTGTGCGCGTATGAGGGCGTGCTGATCGTGATTTCTCACGACCGCCACTTCCTGAACAGCGTATGCACGCACGTCGCGGACATCGACTACGAGTCGGTACTGATGTACGTCGGCGGTTACGACGATATGGTAATGGCCAAGACCTCAGTACGGGAGCGTATTGAATCGGAAAACGCGCAGCGCGAAAAGAAAATCGCGCAACTGCAGGATTTTATTGCGCGCTTCGGCGCAGGCACGCGTTCTGCGCAGGCCACATCGCGCAAGAAAGAAATCGAGCGGCTGCAAACCACGGTACTCGCGCGGTCCAATATTGCTCGTCCGTACATCAAATTCGAGATGAAGAAGCCTTCGGGCCGCCATCCGCTGGAATTTAAAACGCTTCGCAAATCCTATGGCGACTTGAAAGTGATCGACGGATTTTCGGCGAACCTCGAACGCGGCGAAAAAATCGCTCTGCTCGGCCGCAACGGAGCAGGGAAGACCACGCTGATTCGCTCGCTCATTCGCAACGCTCCCGGTTTCATTGATGAATCCGAACGCCACTTCGGCGTGGATGCGGGAACGGTGCGCTGGGGGCACGAGGTTTCCGTCGGCTACTTTGGGCAAGAGCACACTCTGGATAAAGAAAACGAAGGCCACCTTACTATTCTTGAATGGCTGGCACAGTGGGACACCCTCGCCGGCCAGCAAGAGCTGCGCGGCCTGCTCGGCCAGATGCTTTTCAGCGGCGAAGATGCCACCAAACCGATCAAGGCGCTTTCCGGCGGCGAAACAGCTCGCATTCTTTTTTGCCGCCTAATGCTGCAAAAGCCCAATTTCCTGGTGTTTGACGAACCGACCAACCACCTGGACCTTGAATCCATTAATGCGCTTAACATTGCCCTGCAGCGATTCGATGGCACCGTGCTGCTGGTGACGCACGACCATGACGTCATCGATGAAGTCGCCACGCGGCTGTGGCATTTCGATCATGGCCACATCGAGGATTTCAAGGGACCCTACGAGGACTTCCTGGTCCAGCAGCAGCGCAAATCGGCTCTGGCCATGGCCCGCCGTTAGTTTTCCGAGTCAATATTTACTGGCCCGCGGTTTTGGCTTGTGCGGGAGCCGCGGCGGTGGATTGGCGTACGACCAGTTCCGGCTCGACGGCAATTTCTCCGTTGGGGTCAGCGGTACCTTCAATGTGCGACAGCAACGTTTCCGCCGCGATGCGCCCCATTTTCTTGAGCGGCTGCCGTACCGTCGTCAGATTCGGAATGCAGAACGACGCGTGCGTGATGTCGTCGAATCCAACTACGGAAACATCTTCGGGCACGCGCAAGCCGGCTTCCTGAAGCGCGCGCATGGCCCCGATGGCCGAAATGTCGTTGTAAGCGAACAGGGCTGTGAATGGAACACGCCGCGCCACCAGCTCTTTGCCAAAGGGATAGCCCAGTTCCGGCGTGGAATCGAGGCCGGTCAGTTGCACCACGCGTTCCGGGTCGATTTCGATCTCGAGTTCCCTGGCGACCTCACAAATGGCGTCCCAGCGCACCGCGGAATCCGCGCTCTCCGGCTGGCCTTTCAGGAAGGCAATCTTCCTATGGCCCAGATCTTTCAGATGCTGCAGTGCCTGCTCGGCGGCGTGACGATGGTCCAAAACGATGTTGGTGACATTCGCGAGTTTTCGGTGCCCGGCGACGGCCACCGTTGGCAGCGACGGAACATCGGTTAGAACCGTATCTACCGTGAGAAAGCCTTCAATGCCGCGCGACAGCAGCAATTGCGAGTAGGTTTGCAGCAGTTGCGCATCGTGGCGGTGCGCGACTGTCAGGAAAAAATAATTTTTCTCGCGGACGTACTCTTCCACGCCGCTTACGATCGTAGAGCCGTAGCCGTCGCCGATCTCTTCGAGGATGACGCCGATCGTGTAGGTGCGCTGTACGCGGAGAGAGCGGGCCATGAAGTTGGGACGGTAGTTCAGTTTGCGAGCTGCTTCGATGATGCGGCTGCGGGTGCGCTCCGGAATGGAGCGCGAGGCCGCGGAGTTGTTGAGCACCGCCGATACAGTTCCAGGCGTAAGGCCGAGATGTTCGGCCACCGACTTCAACGTAACTTGTGCTTCGCGGTTAGGAAGCGCGCGTTTGCCCTTCATGTCCAGTCGCCGGCAGCGCGGATGGAAGCGTTCTACCCGGCTGGGAATGCCGCGCTATTGTACCGCAAGTCGGGATGAAGTGGCAGCGCGGCGAGGGCCCGGCCGGCCAAGGAACATTCCAACATAAGCCTTGAGAATATCGTTATTTTTGGCTTGACACCGGACAAATGACGCGACTAATGTTCAGCTACAGCAACACCCTTAAGTTCGTGTTCTGACGACCGCTTCCCCAAGCGATCGTAACCCCCAGGGCGGAGCCCACTGTTTGTGAGCTCCGCCTTTTTTTTGCTGCGATGGTGAAAAAATCAGCTCTGGCCTTCGGGTTTGGCTGACGGTGTCTCGGGTGCCTTCGGGGGAATGCCATCAACAGGTTTTTCCTCCGGATGTTTCACCTCGCCGTAACGCACGGCCAGCCAGGCACGAACTTCGGAGGGATTGTAGTTGAACGGCCCCATTCCACCGCGATACGCGATTTTTCCGCTTTCATCGATGATGTAAAGCCGCTCGGGCCAGGCGGAATAGGCGTCGTTAGCGGCATTGTTCATGTCGTCTACGCCGAAGGGCACCGGATAGTTGAAACGCTTGGTGAAATCGTTGGCGATGGCCAGGCGGTCAGAAAGATTGCGCGGCTGTGCATAGCAAACATCGTCCTTGATGTTGGACTTCATCTGCCATTCGTCGGTCGGATGCGCCTCGCGGACGTAAACGGTCAGAAAATCGGCGTGATCCTTGTAATCGTTGAAGATCTGTACTATGTCGCCGACCTGGCGACGGAAGGGCGGTCAAGTGAAGCTGCCGAAGACCATGACCAGTGGCCTTCCGGCGGCACGTTCGCGAACGTGAAACGTATCGGAACCGTTCAGGGCAAATAGCTTCGCGTCCGGAGCAAAGTCTCCGACCTTCAGGTTGCCGCGGTGCATGTAGGGCAGGGCGTAGCGGGCCATATAGAGAGCATCTTTAGGGCTACCAGCCATAACCGAAAGCGCGATGAACGCGACCAGAAGCATCGCGCCCAGGGTGATGCCAATCCACATGGAGACTTTCTTCATCTGAGGTTGCAACAAAAGTCCAACCAAAATAACAGCGAGCTTCCCGAGCGGGAATAATGCTTTTCTACTACCTGTCGCTCTTGCGGCGGTTGTGCGACGGAACTAGCTCGCTCGAAAGCAGCTCATCCCGGTGGTTCTGATAGCGGGCTAGGGATTGTTCAATAATGCCGATGGCCGCATAGGCGGGACGAATTTCTTCGACCTGAACCTGCTTTCCTTCCAGTCGCTTGTAGTCCTGGAAGAAGCGCTTCAAGACGAGCAAGCGGTGGCTCGGCAGATCGCGGGCCTCCAGATACTCGTTGAATTCGGGGTCGTTGGTGGCCACGGCGATGATCTTGTCGTCGGTGGCACCCGAATCCACCATGGTCATGACGCCAATGGCCCGAGCCTTGATAAGGGCGAGCGGCTGAACAGCCTCTTGGCACAGTACCAGCACGTCGAGCGGATCGTTGTCTTCGGCATAAGTTTGCGGAATAAATCCATAGTTGGCTGGATAAAAAACAGCGGAGTGAATGACGCGATCGACTTTCAGCAGGCCGGTAGGCTTGTCGAGCTCGTATTTGAGGTTGGAGCCAAGCGGAATTTCAATCACGGCCTGGAAGTCACGGGGGACTTCCTTGCCGGGAGAAACGTCATGCCAGGGATGCACCATGCCAGCGGCCTCGCGCGAAAAGAGTAAACAAAGATTATAGAGCAAGCGACCGCCGGAACCGGAAGCGCTTTGCTGGATAATGCCGGCAGTGGAAATGATCGACCGTGTTTTGGGCGACGCGAATGAGGTCTCGGGCGAGACGACTGAGGCAACTCTTGGAAGGGCGGAGCCGGGAGGCGCTCAACGTGGTATATGGGAGCGCAGCTCCGCCCTTCGTGTGTGCGAGGATAGGCGCGGCCTATCTGGATGACGCAGTCGCAGCCGCAGCTCGCACGCGCTGCGTCGACGAATTCTCCACCGGCAACGTTTGCACGCTCGGATTTCCCTGAAGCAGCGGGCTCATTTTTGAGGCAACTTCCGGAAAAACGCCGTTGTCATACTTTTCCACGTCCGACTGCGAATTCCAAAGAGTAGTGCAACTGAACTGGCCGGTGTTGACGTCGAGCGCTTCGATATTCTCGACGAAACCGGGCTGCGCTTGGACCAGTGGCAAAATCTGGTCGTTCAGAAGCCTGCGGAATTCATTGACTTTTGCCGCCTGAACGGTGCAGGTGACGATGCGGGCGATCATGGTGTACCTCCGGGAAGGAACGTTGGAGCCGCGCGAGAAGGGCAGCGCTCCGTGGGGTCTGGTATGAGCGGAGAGTAGCGCCGCGCAATGCTGAGGTCAAGCCGAGAAAAGAAAAATTGTAGCGACGGCCGGCCGAACGCGTTGACAGTCGGGAACGCGGACGATATCGTCCAGAGCGTTTGAAAATAGGCGAATTGCAATGGAGCAGATGGTTGATGAAACCGATGGAAAAGAAATTGTGGTTGCCACAGCTTGCGGCCTTGGCGTTGAGCGCGACTTGGCTGGTTAGCGGAGCAAGTCAGGCTTATGCGAATGATGATCAGAAAGTTGCCGTCGCCGGAAGAGACCAAGAGGACCCGCAAAGTGCCGCGGAGCTTCGCGAGCACTACACCAAACACGAATACCGTATTGCCATGCGGGATGGCGCGAAATTGTTCACGGCGGTCTATGTGCCGAAGGACGCGTCGCCGACGAAAACGTATCCGTTCCTTATTGAGCGTACTCCCTACAGTGTGGGTCCATATGGCGCGGACAACTACCCGAAGCATTTGGGGCCGGCGCCCGGTTTTGTGAAGGACGGATTCATTTTTGTGTATCAGGATGTGCGGGGCCGCTATCAGAGCGATGGAACGTTCATCGAGATGACGCCGCACAAGGACCTGAAGAAGAGCGCCAAGGATGTGGACGAAAGCACGGATACCTATGACACCATCGAGTGGCTGCTGAAAAACATACCCAACAACAACGGGGCAGCTGGCCTGTACGGCATTTCTTATCCCGGATTTTACGTGGCGGCTGGGATGCCGGACACGCATCCGGCGTTGAAGGCGTGCTCGCCGCAGGCGCCGGTAACCGACCTGTACATGGGCGACGACGCGTATCACAACGGAGCGTTCATGCTGGCCGCGAACTTCGGCTTTTACGTGTTCTTCAAGCCGCGCACTGGACTGGAGTTTCCGCCGAAGCGCTGGCAGGACTTCGACTTTGGAACCAACGACGGCTACGACTTCTACTTGGCCATGGGACCGACCTCCAATGCCAAGAAACTCTACATGAAGGACACAAACTTCTATTGGGATGACCAGGTGCAGCATCCAAACTATGACCAGTTTTGGAAGACCCGCGATATTTCCGCGCATATGAAGAATGTGCATTGCGCGGTGCTGACGGTGGGTGGCTTGTTCGATGCTGAAGATCTGGTGGGGCCGTACAGGATTTTCAACGCAGTAGCCCGGATGAGCCCGGAGACTCCGAACAAGATTGTGGAAGGGCCGTGGGTACACGGCGGCTGGGCCGGCACAAAGGGCGATCATCTGGGGCCGGTAAATTTTGCAGCGGAGACCTCGGCGTATTTCAACGATCACGTACTGTTGCCATTTTTTCGGCAATACCTGAAAGACGCTGAAGATGCCAAGCTGCCAACGGCGCTGGTGTTTGAGACCGGAACGAATGTGTGGCGGCGCTACGATGCCTGGCCGCCTAAAAACGTGCAAAGCAGGACGCTGTATTTTCATGCGGGCGGCCGGCTATCGTTTGAAACGTCAAAAGATGCGACCAACGCCGGTTACGACGAGTATGTGAGCGATCCGAATCGGCCGGTTCCATTTGTGGAAGCGCCGACCACTGGCGTTCCGCAGACGTACATGGACGCGGATCAGCGACTGGCAGCGAAGCGGCCCGACGTGCTGGTATACCAGACCGATCCGCTGGAGGAGGACATGACCGTGGCAGGGCCGGTATCGCCGCGCTTGTGGGTCTCGACTTCGGGAACGGATTCAGATTTTGTGGTGAAGCTGATTGATGTCTATCCCCTGGACTATCCCGATCCCGATCCGAATCCGCAAGAGATCCGCATGGGCGGCTATCAGCAGTTGGTGAGAGGCGAGCCGTTTCGCGCAAAATTCCGCAAGAGTTTCGAGAAGCCCGAGCCGTTGAAACCAAACGAGCCGACGGCGCTTGACTTTGAATTGCCGAGCATCAACCACACCTTCCGCCGCGGCCACCGGATCATGGTGCAGCTGCAAAGCACCTGGTTTCCTCTGGTGGACCGCAACCCGCAAAAATTTGTGAACATTCCAGACGCCAAGCCGGAGGATTTTCAGAAGGCCACCCAGCGTGTCTATCGCGGAGGCGAGCGCGGATCGGCGTTGGTGCTGCCGGTCCTTCCAACCTTGCACTAGACCCGACTGCGGCGCGAAAGCTTTAGGCCGCCTTCTTGGTCCAGCCGCCAAGGATCGCGCCCATCAGCGCTAGTCCAGCCAGCGGGTAAAAATTGTTAATGGCAAAGAGTTGCCAAGGGCGCATCTCGTACATGTATGTGGTGTAGGTGATCGGCCCCACAAAGCCGATCCAGAGCAGGATGCCGAGAGCCGCGCCGCGAGCGGCGGTGGTCGCGTTGCGCCACAAACACAGCTGCGACAGGATGTAGGCGATGAGTAGATTCAGGACAAAGCTAATGACGTAAGGCGTTACCGCCGGGCCCATGCTGCGCGCTTGCTCTTCGCTGATATGCTCCAAGGCCATCCAGGACTTGCCAAACAGAAAACCGAACCACAGAGCTCCGAGTAGCCAGTACACAACAGCAGAAACGATGACCGCGGCATAATTGGTTTTCATAGGCGCTCCGCAGCGTTTAGAGTCGGACCAAAAATCTGGGAACCTTGCAAGCCCGCCAGAGAATGCCGAGAGTCTGTAATCGGTGCGGACGGATGTCAAGCCGCAGAAAGGTGCTCGGCGCAGCGAGTTCGGAAGCCGGACCACGAATTGATCGGCGGTATCCCTAAGCGCAGTGAAAGCGGTCGCGGTTATTCCACGATTTTGCACGTCGCCTGATTCCAGAGCTGTGTGGTTAGGCGCGCGCCTTGTCGATCATTTCGTCCCAGGTCCCCTGGGATTTCAGGATGAGTTCGACCAATTCGCGGGCGGCGCCCTTTCCACCATTGCGTGTGGTCGTGTAGTGGGCGGCATCTTTCACTTCAGGAACGGCATTCCCCACCGCCACTGCTAGCCCGACCCGTCGCATCACGGTTAGATCCGGCAGGTCGTCGCCCAAATACGCTACTTCATCCTCGCCGACCGCGGCTTTCTTCAAAATCTCCTCGTACGCCGCAATCTTGTGCGGCTGCTTTTCATAGACAAACTCAACGCTTAGCTCTTTCATGCGGCGGCGGAGCGCGGCGCTCCCGCGCCCAGTGATCACTCCCATGCGCAGTCCGGCCGTACGTGCCAGCGAAATTCCTTGGCCATCATGCGCATCAAAGGTCTTGATTTCCAGAGCTGTGCCGTCTGGCTGTGACTCTAGCGTCACGCTTCCGTCGGTGATCGTGCCATCGACGTCCATCAGAACCACTTTGATCTTTGCTGCCCGCTTCTTCAGCGAGGCCGAAATCTTCAGCCCCTTCTTCGAACTGGCCACGGAACCCTCCGGGGAAAGAAAAGTGTAGCAGAGAAGTTGCATTTCACTCCGGCTGGGCTGGACCGCGCCGTCGGCGATGCGTCGGAGCCGCTGCTTGTGTATAGTGCTGTTGAAAAAATGAGGAGGCTGCAATCGTGGAAGACCAATTCGATCCCCGCGTAGACGCATATATCGAGAAGGCCGCGCCGTTCGCACAGCCCGTACTGGCGCACCTACGCAAGTTGATGCACCAGGCTTGTCCGCGCGTCACCGAGTCCATCAAATGGAGTATGCCGTTTTTCGTGCAGCAGGGCGTCGTGCTCGCTAGTATGGCGGCGTTCAAGCAACACTGCGCCTTCGGCTTCTGGGGGCCGGAAATGCAAAAGGCTTTGTCCAAAGACGGCTTGAAGTCCAGCGAAGCCATGGGTTCGCTCGGCCGCATCACCGGACTGCCTGCCTTGCCTCCCGACCGTGTCTTGATCGCCTACATGCGCCAGGCCGGAGCGCTCGTCGAAAGCGGGCAACGCACCAAGTCCATCGAGCGACCCAAGAAGGCGAAGCCCCGCCCGGTGCGTGTTCCGTCCGAACTTACGGCCGCCCTAAAGAAAAGCAAGATGGCGACCAAGGTCTTCGATGAATTCAGCGCAAGTTGCCGCCGCGAATACGCCGACTGGATCGCCGAAGCCAAGCGCCCGGAGACGAAAGCGAAGCGCGTCAAGCAGGCTGTCGACTGGATCGCGCAAGGCAAACAGCGCAATTGGAAATACATGAACTGCTAAAAGGAAAGGTCTTGCCGGCCGGCTCAAACCAGTTGCAGACCCCACAGATCGTGCAAATGGACGACGCCCAGCACCTTGCGCTGGGCGTCAACTACGATGACGCTGGTGATGCGGCGTTTCTCCATCATCGTCAACGCTTCGCTCGCCAGCACTTCAGGCCCAATCGTTTGCGGATTCTGTGTCATGCAGTCGGCCAGCTTCATGTTTACAACCGCGCCGCCGTGTTGTTCCATCAGCCGCCGCAGATCTCCGTCGGTCAGGATTCCCGCCAGCGACCCATCGGCGTTCACCACCGTGGTCATTCCTAATTTCTTCGCGGACATTTCGTGAAACACATCCGCCATCGGCGTGTCCGGCGCCACGCGCGGCAATTTCTCGCCCGCGTGCATCAATTTCTCCGCGCGCAACAGCCGCTTCCCCAGACTGCCTGCCGGATGCAGCGCCGCAAAATCATCGTGGCGAAAATCGCGTTTTTCCAGCAGTGCCACGGCTAGTGCATCTCCTACTGCCATGGCCACCGTGGTGCTTGCCGTCGGCGCCAGATTCAGCGAGCAGGCTTCCTCGTTTACGCTCACGTCGAGTGTAACTTCGCTCGCTTGTGCGATCGTTGACTTCGCATTGCCGGTCAGGGCGACGACCTTGATTTCCAGCCGCTTCAACGCATCCAGCAGCGCCACAATTTCCCGCGTTTCGCCGCCGTAAGAGACCGCCAGCAGGGTGTCCCCTAGCGCCAGCATTCCGAGGTCGCCGTGCAGTGCTTCCGCAGGATGCAAGAAAAAAGAAGGCGTTCCGGTACTGGAAAGCGTGGCGGAGATCTTGCGCGCAACAATCCCGGACTTTCCCATGCCGGTTACCGCAACCCGTCCTTTGCACGCAAACAAGAGCTCCACCGCGCGCTCGAACTCGCCATCTAGACGCGCTACAACGTCATGTAGCGCCTGCGCTTCGATGCGCAGCACGCGCCGTCCCGTCTCGAGGCTCATGCCGTTCTCCAGGAGCGCACCAGTGTAGACAATTCTTTCAGCCGCGCCAGCAATCCCGCCAGCTCCGCCAGCGGCAACGCATTCGCCCCGTCCGAAAGTGCATGGGCGGGATTGTCATGCGTTTCCAGGAAAATTCCGTCCACTCCCGCCGCCACGCCCGCCCGCGCCAGCGGCTCAATAAATTCTGGCTGACCGCCACTTGCATGGCCCTGTCCGCCCGGCAACTGCACCGAGTGCGTCACGTCAAACACCACTGGATAACCCGATTTTTTCAAAACCGGGAAGGAGCGAAAATCCACGACCAGATTCTGATAGCCAAACGATGCGCCGCGCTCGGTCAGAATGATCTGCTGGTTTCCTGTGGACTCCACCTTTTCAATCGCGTTCTTCACATCCCATGGCGAAACGAATTGCGGCTTCTTGATGTTCACCACGCGGCCAGTCTTTCCAGCAGCCACCAGCAGATCCGTCTGGCGCGCCAGAAACGCCGGTATCTGCAGGATGTCCACTACCTGAGCGGCTGGTTCGGCATGCGATACCTCATGGATGTCCGTGAGGATCGGCACCTTCAGGTGGGCCTTGATCTTTCCGAGAATCCGCAATCCTTCTTTCAGACCCGGTCCGCGAAATGAATTCACCGATGACCGGTTCGCCTTGTCGTACGACGCCTTGAATACGTACGGCAGATTGGCATCCGCGGCAAGCTTTGCCACGTGTTCCGCCATCATGCACGCATGCGACTCGCTCTCAATCACACACGGCCCCGCAATCAAGAACAAGGAATTGCCAGAAAGGCGGATGCCGCCCGCAAAAATTTCCGATGCATTTTTCATGTCGGTCTCATAGCAGCCTAGCACACAGCTGGCGTGTTGAGCCGCAATGTAACTGGTCAAGCAGCGGCCCGCCTTTCACCATAGCCCGGTGGGCATACCCAAAACGGCGCTTGAAACTGTCTCGCGCTGGTCCTGGCTGGCGTTGAGGTTTACGCGCGGTCACTGCCGCGAGCAGGGCCGGCTCGGCTGCTTCGGCAGGGCGCCCTTTGACCGCGGCAAAGGTTCTGCCCCTTCATTCCCAGTAAGTCTTTTAGATTCTGCGCCTAGCAAATGACTGGGTGTGGTTACGGCGATGGGCTTACGCCTGAGCGCCGGGTGCTGCGCGCAAAACCGGCGTTCGCGGCTTTTCCGCGGCAGGCGTGTGCGTGCCGTCGGTCCCCGCCGCAGCGCTCACTCCCGCTCCAATCGGCTTTAGCCGCGCTTTTTTGTGTTCAAGAGCCGCTCCGATGAACGCAGCGAACAACGGATGCGGCTCCAGCGGTTTCGATTTGAACTCCGGATGGAACTGACAGCCGAGGAACCAGGGATGCTCCGGCGCTTCCACGATCTCAACGTAATTCTCGTCCGGCGTGCGTCCGGTGATCCTCAATCCGGCGGCGACCAGCGTTTTTTCGTGCTCGCGGTTGAATTCATACCGGTGGCGATGCCGTTCGCTGATCTCCAGCTTGCCGTAGGCCTTTGCCGCAAACGAACCCGGCTCCAGTTTGCAGGTCCAGGCACCCAGCCGCATCGTGCCGCCCATTTCGTCAATGCCCAGCAATTCTCTCAATTTGTAAATCACGCGAAACGGGGTCTGCGCGTCGAACTCCGTGCTGTTGGCTTGCTTCAATCCCGCAACGTCGCGCGCGTATTCGATGGTCGCACATTGCATGCCGAGGCAAATCCCAAAGAAGGGAATCTTGTTTTCCCGTGCGTAGCGAATTGTATGAATCATCCCTTCGATGCCGCGCTTGCCAAATCCGCCCGGCACCAGGATCCCGTCGTAGCCGCGCAGCCGGCTCGCCGCCGTTTCCGGCGCATCGATTTCTTCAGACTCGATCCAATCAATCACCGTCTTGTGATTGTGGGCCAGCCCGCCGTGCAGCAGCGCTTCACGCAAGCTCTTGTAGGCATCTTCCAGCTGCACGTACTTGCCGACGATCGCAATCGTTGCTTCTCCCGCCGGATGATGAATCTTCTGAATTAGATCCAGCCACGGCTGGAAGTTCTGCGGACGCTCTTCCAGCTTCAGCAAACGCAGGATCTGCTTATCCAGTCCTTCGCGGCTCAATTCCGCCGGTACCGCATAAATCGTGTCCACATCTTCCATGGAAATCACGCACGCTTCCGCCACGTTGCAAAACAGCGCCACTTTCTTCTTCAGTTCCGAGGGAATATGGCGATCGCTGCGGCACAACAAAATGTCCGGCTGAATTCCAATTCCCAGCATCTCTTTCACACTGTGTTGAGTCGGCTTGGTCTTTTGCTCTCCCGCCGCCGCGATGTAGGGAACCAGTGTCACATGCACAAACAATGTATTTTCGGTGCCGAGATCCAGCCGCATCTGGCGGATGGCTTCCAGAAAGGGAAGCGACTCAATGTCGCCAACCGTTCCGCCAATTTCGACGATAACCACGTCCACATCGGCGGAAACCTTCTTGATGATGGCTTTGATTTCGTCGGTGACGTGGGGAATCACCTGCACGGTTTTTCCCAGGTAATCGCCGCGCCGCTCTTTGGTCAGAATCGTTTCGTAGATTCTTCCGGTCGTCCAGTTGTTGTCGCGCGTCAGCTTGGCGTGGGTGAATCTTTCGTAGTGCCCAAGGTCCAGATCGGTTTCCGCGCCGTCTTCGGTCACAAACACTTCGCCGTGCTGAAACGGGCTCATCGTGCCGGGATCGACATTCAGGTACGGATCGCACTTCTGTAAGGTGACTTTGAAACCGCGACTCTCGAGGAGACAACCGATAGAGGAGGCTGCTACGCCTTTGCCTAGTGAGGAAACAACACCGCCGGTGACAAATATATATTTTGGCGCCATCCGTGAAGTCCGCGCGGCTTCTAGCTTTAAGGGTTTGCCTTACCGACCCTTAAATACCATGACCGCTCTGGACTGTTCTTACCTCTCAGGCGTGCAACTGACTTTGCAAGCCGCAGGTTTCAGCGTTTGTTTCTAAACGCTGAGTACGATATGACGACGTACACACAATTATGGGCATGCGACGCTGCGCTGTCAATTCCAACTGTTGGTGTCTACAAATGTAAATTTTTTATTCTTGCCGAAACCTTTTCTGCGAAAGGGGGTTCCAATCTTACGAGGGTCTTCCCGGCTCGGGTTTCACGGTTTGCCTGGCAAACCCTGAGATCAAAGGACGCTGACTCTTCCGGCACATGCACCATTCGCCCGGAAACTGCACCGGCAATTGAGCCATCTAAACTAGGGAAGTCCTTTCCGTTCGTTCTTGTTTGCCATCCGTGCTTTCTGGCGCCGGGTAGAGTTCAGAGCCTGTTGCACACTCTGAAATTCAGTTTATCGAACTTAGCGCCCAGCCACTGGGCCTCGATTGGGGTGAATGCAATGAATGTTTTTCCGCAGCATCGCCGTTATCTCATGCTGTTGTGCCTGGCCGCGGCTCCGTGCGTGACCGTGGCGCAGCGGCCGAACGCCAAGTCGGTTTCGGCAACGGCCGGTGGCTACAACGTCGCCAACGAGTCTTCCCTGCAGGGCACGATTCTGAGTTATACAGAAAATTCCAAGACGCCGCCGCTCGGCACGCATGTTCTTTTGCAAACCGCTTCAGGCAATGTGGACGTTCATCTCGGGGATGCGCGTTTGCTCCACCAAGCTAACCTCAGTCTGACTCCAGGCATGAGCGTGCGGTTCGTCGGCCAGTCAAGGGCGGCCGGCAAAAATACGGTTTTCCTGGCACGGCTGGTGCAAGTCGGTTCCGACGTAGTTGCCGTGCGATCGACGCACGGCTTGCCGCTCAGTCCGGGCAGCCCGCGTGGAAAGGCCGCTGCCAAAAATGCCGCAGCGAGCGAGCAGGGAGGTGCGCGATGAGACCGCTCACCTCCACGAAATTGAGGAATCGATTCGCGCTTTTGGCAACTCTGTGCCTGGCGACTTTTGTGGCGGCTTGCGGTGGTGGAGGTTCGACACCGACTCCCCCGCCTCCGACCGGCAATTTCTCTAACACCAGCCTGAAGGGGCAGTATGCCTTCTTCATGAGCGGCACCAACCTTTCGACTGGGTTTTTCGCGCGCATCGGATCGTTTACCGCCGACGGCAACGGGAACATCACGACTGGATTAGAGGATGTGGACGTTGTCAACGGGCCAGAACTGATCCAGTTCGCGCCCAGCAGTTACACCATTCAAGCCGACGGACGCGGAATCCTGAATCTAGCCGGCACGGGACCGCTTCGGTTCAGCGTTACCATGCTTTCTTCGACAGAAGGTCTCATCGTGGAGACGGACGGAATCGCGACAGCCAGCGGCAAGTTTTTCCTTCAGGATCCCAACGTCTTCGCAAGCGGCTTTAACGGTAATTACGTTTTCGATGTCAGCGGGCTTGATTTCAATCAAGCGACGGCTCTCACCTCCGGCGCTCCTGATTCCATCGTTGGCCAGTTCATCGCCAGCGGTGGGTCGAGTGGCAGTGGTGCTTTGAACGGCGTGCTGGACGAAAATGACAACGCCAACCCGACCGGGGGGCAGCCGTTTACCAGCGGTTCGTTTCAGGCGGATGCCACCAACAACGCGGATTTTGGCCGTGGAACCATGACCTTCACAGCGGGCGGTACTCAGTATCACTACATCTATTATGTGGTGAATGGCTCGCGGCTATGCCTCATGGAAGACTCCAGCTTTTCTGGCGTACTGACTGCGGGCACGGCAACTGCGCAGTCCAGCGTTCCCACCACCAACGCCACATTCAACGGCAATTTCGCGTTCCTCACGAGCGGCTCCGGGAACAGCGGACCGCTCACGCGCATCGGACGCTTCACCGCCAATGGCAGCGGCGGCTTAACCAGCGTTTTTGCCGATACCAACGATAATGGGATTACCGCTCAGGTTCCCAAGGGTTCGCTGTCGGCCACCACGTATTCCATTGATGGCAACTTTCCGGGCTCAGGTCGCGGAACTCTGACCTTTACTGATTCCAGCCTGGGCACCTATTCCTTCGTCTTCTATTTGAGTTCCGCCAGCGGCGGGGTGATTCAGGACGTTACCTTAGCCAACAGCGGCGGCAACGTTGGGGACGGCTTTTTGCAACTGCAGACCGGCGCCCCGTTCAATCTGGCTGGCCTGGCCGGCGATTATGGCTTCAATTTCTCGGGCATCAGCGAAAACAGCTCGACGACCGCAGTTGCCGAAGAGGACTATGTTGGTCACGTGACACTAAGCAGTGCCAGCGCGGGTGGCAACGTCACCGGTGCGGTAGACTTTTCCGAGTTCAGCTCCAACCAGGGTGTTTTCCTGAATGTTGTCGTCACCGGGAACGGGCTAACGCTCGGAGGCGATGGCTCAACGAGCAGCGGCATGCGCAACGCGCTTTCGTTGAAACTCAGCCTTAATCCGTCGTCCACGCTCAACTTCGTCCCTTATATCGTGGACTCGCAGCTCATGTTCGTCGCTGGCACCGACGGCAACCGCGTCATCTCCGGCATCATCACGCTGCAAAATCCGTGACGCAGGCAGGGAAAATGCATCGGGAAAGCGGGGGCGCATTGGCGCCCCTGCTTTTTGGATCGGGTCCTCTTTGGGTGGTGATTTGCCTACGATAGGCCCGACTTCAGCAATTCCTCGACCCGCGCGACATCTTCCGGAACGTCCACGCTCACGGCGTCGTGCTCGACTTCCGCGACGCGAACCTTCCAGCCGTTCTCCATCCAGCGAAGCTGCTCCAGCTGCTCGAGCCGCTCCAGTTCACCCTGCGGCAAAGTCGGATATTCGAGCAGAGCATCCCGCTGAAACACGTACAATCCCAAATGCTTCAAATGCCGGGCGTGGGTCTGGTGGGTGGAATCGCGCACCCACGGAATCGGGGCGCGTGAGAAGTACAGCGCGTTGTCGTCGAAGTCCAGGACGGTCTTCACGACGTTCGGGTCCATGATGTCGGATGGGGTCCGAATCGGTACAGCCACGGTAGCTACAGACGCCGCGGGCTCTTCGAGTAAGGCCGCCACCGCGGCATCGACGGCCGCCGGGTCAAGCAGCGGCTCGTCGCCCTGCACGTTCACAAATATCTGGCCGTCGACATGGGCGGCGACTTCGGCGATCCGCTCGGTCCCGGTACGGTGGTCCGTACGGGTCATCCTGGCTTCGCCGCCAAACTCTTCTACCTTGCTTACAATACGTTCATCGTCGGTGGCTACGATCACCCGACCGGCGGTCTTGGCCATCTTGGCTCGTTCATAGACCCTTTGGACCATGGGTTTTCCCGCCAGAGGCACGAGAGGTTTGCCGGGTAGCCGGGTCGAACCGTACCGCGCCGGAATTACGATAATCACCTGAGTCAAATCCATTTCGAAGCTCCTCGGCTGGTACCCTTTGCAGCGAGCATGCTACCACGCGCCCCGAACCCAACTCCTGCCTGGGAAGGTACCCTAGATCCCCGAGTCCCGCGAAGTTACAACGATTTAACTTGCACTCGAATTTGCGCCTGAGTAAAATTCGGTCAGTCGTAATCCGCGCGGCCGTTCCAGCATGCCGAATCGATGGGGGAGCCGTGAAGCGCGCAGGTCCAGGGTTTCGCGTTCGAACCATCCAGGTTTCCGTATTTGCCCTCTGCCTCAGTGCGCTTCTGCTGCTCGCCTCGCCTTCTCTCGCGCAGTCTTCCGGCGACCCCGATGAAAACAAAGCAGAGGTAAAGCCTCCTCTCACCCCGTCGCCTGTCAATCCCGACAAAGCCGAGCGCACGCCGCTGAAGGTTTCTGCGAAGGATGACGTACGGCGTGACACGCCTGGGCTGGCGATCAAGCCGGGCAAGGTTCTTCACACCGATGTGGACGTGGCGCTGGTCAATGTGACGGTGACGGATCCGTACAACCGTTTGGTGACGGGTCTAGAGCCGGACAACTTTCGAGTTTTTGAGGACAACACCGAACAGGAAGTGGTGTCGTTTTCCTCCGAGGATGTGCCGATTTCCATTGGCGTGATTTTCGACTTGAGCGGCAGTATGAACAACAAGATCGCGAAAGCGCGCGAAGCGGCGATCCAATTCTTCAAGACCGCCAATCCGGCCGATGAGTTTTTCATGGTGAGTTTCAATGAACGCGCGGAGCTTACCAGCGCCTTCACCAACAGTGTGGAAGATTTGCAGAGTCGCATGCTCACGACCAGCCCGAAAGGAAGGACCGCGCTGCTCGATGCCATCTATTTGGGATTGAGCCAGATGAGGGGTGCACGCAACGCCAAACGTGCCTTGCTCATCCTATCCGACGGAGGCGATAATCATAGTAGGTACAACGAAAGC